>JAEIGA010003587.1_pt1 | contig 24240 bp, 35 predicted proteins | sample 9270691 | NCBI WGS metagenome assembly JAEIGA01 (sample SAMN17057246, study PRJNA624740) | gut metagenome | biome: biome; isolation source: fecal sample | host: Bos grunniens | place: China: Xizang | collected 2019 | reverse complement strand
TTCTATTCTGTCAACTGTTACATCAACAGGCTCAAAGAATGGTATGACTAGATACTGCATGTTATAGTCTCCTGTGAATTTATAAAAGATTTCTACCCTTAATTTTTTATTTTGTGCGGCAAGAATCCTTTCAAGAGCAGTCAGTGTTTCATGTGAAACGCGTTCTAGCTCATACCCTTCTTCCTTCAAAAAGTTTAATACTACTTTTTCAGTATTCTCATTCATTTCTGTTCTTACTCTAAATATGTAATCTGATAAAAAATCCATATTGTCTCTCCTTTCTAAAATTTAAATGTCTTAGATGTTGGTGCGGCAGCACAAACATCTTCTTCTTTTTGTGCGTTAGCACAAAGAGAAAAAGTATCATTAACATTAACATTTACATTATCATTTACATTACATTGGTTTTTTTGGTAATCTTGGTTTTTTTGGTAAACTATTAATTCTGGATAATCTACTTTGATAATGTTATTCAATCTATAACCGACTGTTTGTTGTGGAATACCTAGTCTTAATCCTATTTCCTTTTGAGTTAAACCTTGATTATGTAATTCCGCAATCTCTTCCAGTCTATATTCTTCTATCTTCTTTTGTTTTCTGTTGTCTCTTGTTTTTTCCCATTTGTTTCTGTCCTTCTCAACTATCTTGGTTAAGTCTTTTAGTGCTAAGTTAACCATAAAGTCATTAGAACTAATTTCTCCTGTTAATGTTAGTTCTATTGCGGAAATTGCCAATTCTCCCGCCTTAACTGGATCTTGTGCGTATAGCATCTTAATTTGCTCCCAAGTTCCGTTATAAACTAATCCACTCTCTCTTATCTCATTCTCTTTAAAATCGGTAATCATACTTTCTAAGCCTCCTTACTCCTTAGATAGGCCTCTATCGCCTTTCTAATAAATTCACTTGTTGATAAATCGTACTGCTCGCAATATGCGGCAATCCTTTCATTCAATTCCTTTGTTAGCCTAAATTTTAATTGACATTCCTTTTTCTCTTTCATATTTATCTTCTCCCTTCTTTTTTGTCCCCCAAATCTCGCTAAAAAATATGGAGGCCCGCCTAAGCAGGCCTACCGATTTTAGAGAAAATTGGATAAATTACAAATACGAAATTTGTTGTTTTTTAAAATCATGGCAAATAATTTTAAATAAAAATCAGTTAATAACATTAACTTTTCATCTTATAGTACTATTATACTATAAATTTTTAGATTTGTCAAATTTTTGACAATTGTAAGGTTAATCTAATCCTTAAAACGAACGCATCAAAGAATGAGTTTTTTTCTTTGACATTAATATATGAAATTTGCTAGTGATGAATTTTCTTACGTTGTCCTAAAACTTTAAATTTGGCATGTAGAAGACGTTTTTCATAAAAGCCTTACAAGATATCATTTTTTCTTTTAAAAGGCCTTACAAGCTAAATCTGAAGCTCTGACAATAGCAAAATCAAAATTATAGTCCGTAGAATTGCTTAAGTTCATTAATATGTGATTGTTGTATATTCTCCATTTCCTTTTCAGAAGGCGGATATACGTTCTTCCAGTTATTAATGATTGCGGCCTCTAGTAAGATCTTCTGAATATGAACAGCATTGTTCGCAATACGTTCGCATCTTTGAATAAGCATCTTCATACCTCGATTAGTAAGCGGATGCTCGATACTATTACGCATTTCCGCATAATCCAAATAAAGTTCCTTTAATTCCTCATCTTCTACATGCGCTAGCTCCTCGCTATATGTATTAGATTCATTAAATTCTTTATTAAAAGAGTCTTTAATTGAATTAGTATTTAATTGTCGCGGCTTTTCCGAATTCGTATTATCCGCATCCTTTTTTTCCGAATTCTGCTTTTCCGCATTAGGATTTTGCTCTTGTGGTTCCTCGTAAATATTATACTCTACTCCACTAAATTGTCCTTTATCATTTTGTAATCTTACTCTTGTTAAATAACCAAATTTCTCTAATTCAGCAAGAGCAGACATAACAGAATCCTTTCCATCTTTCGACAAACGGACAAGGCCTGAAATACTGTAATTCCAATCATCAGGAAGGCTTAGCATTAGAGACAATAGCCCCTTAGCCTTTAAGCTCATTCCCTTCTCCTTAAAATGATAGTTGCTCATTACTGTAAAGTTTTTTGTTTTATGCACGCGCATAATTGACATATTAATCATCCTCTCTTTAAATGCATCTTACACTATAGTTTGCGGATTGTCCAGTTGCGGCTATCCCCTGTGGATAATTCTGTGCATAAAAAAAGAGGCGGCATCATAGCCGCGCTCCTATTACTTATTGTTGTCGTGTAATATAACTGTGATATCAGTTTTGATATCGTTAATGTCTTTTTGAATTACATCTAACTTCTCTGCATATTTTGCTATTGTTTCGATTGCTTGCCCATTGATTACTCTATTAGCAGCGATCTCTGTCATTAACTTGTCTTCTCTATCTTCACTCTTTTTGTAGATGTGCCAAATAAAGTAGCCCATCCCAATAACGCAAACAATAGGGAAGCCAACAGAAGCGATTAATTCAGTAATTACTGTTGCATCCATTCTTTAACCTCCTATTTCCATCTTCCTACAAAGTAAACGTAAGGTGTAATAGTAGTAGTAACATCTTTAGCGGGATTTGTGAAGAAGATACTTGCACTAGCCGCGCCATTACTTATAGAAGTATTTGATACAACAGGTTGCCAAAATCCCATATTTCCTTTTTTATTAACAGTGACTTGCACTTGTTCTATTGAAATAAATTGAGATGCGTTACCATTAGTTGTGAAAGACGTTTGTGTCGTATAATATGTACTACCATATGTTTCTGAAGAAGTTACACTAATTGTAGATGTAGCTGTTCTCCAGGCTTCTAATAGTCCACTATTCCACTTACGATAAGCATACGATCCGTTGTTACCGTATTCTATAATATAATCTACTGCATCATCTAGTGAAGTTGCGGCAGTAGCATTATTACCTGTAATACCTCCTTCAACGATTAGGTTTCCATGAATGTGAAAATCATTTTCACCCCAGTCGAATACAGGTAATGATTTAACCGTTCTTTCATCTGTATTAACTCCGCCTGTGTTAATCTTATCAATAGCTCTACATTGGAATACATATGTAGTTTGATAGTTTAGTCCACTCTTAGTTGCGGTTGCTGTATACGTATTTCCGCTCTTAGATGCGGTTACATCTGTCCAAGAGCTATATGAACCTCCGCTTGTTTTGTATCTATATTGAACAGTTAGTGTATTTGCTGTTGTACCAAAACTACCATTGAAGTAGTTACCATTGATATCAATAGTAGCAACACCTTCTGCGGAAATCCTTATTTTTTGGTTACAAGTTAACTTAACATAATTAATCATTGTTTTAGTTATTGTCTTAGTTGTTACGTTCCCTCTGCTGTCTTTTGCTTCAAAAGTAAATGAACCGCTTTCAACAGCATTGAAAGTACCTGTAGCGGCAGTTTGACTTGTACCATTGTGTGTTACTTTTTGGCTTGATAAAGATGCGTTCTTAACTGCGGCAGCACCTATTGTATAGGCCGCATTACTGTAATATTTAACGAGCTTATTAGCATCTCCTGTTAAAGCCTTTGTAGTAGCATTACTATCTACAACAGTAGGATTCAACGTAGGATTACCATTAGTGATTGTCATTGTTTTTTGGATTGAACTATAGAAAGTATTACCTGCTATTGTAGTTCTTAAATAAAACTTAACATCTAATGTATTACCTGTTGCTGCTTTTCTAAGATTAGTTCTTTCAGCGTCGGATAATGTGAATGTGTATGAAGTTCCTGAAGTTGAAACTGCTCTATAAGCAGCATAAGCTGTTTGGCCATTCACATCATAGATTCCCGCTACAAGTTCTGAAACAGCGCTTCCCGCAGGATTACTATATGTAATTGTAGGATTGCCTTCATCATTAAAGTTGTCTGCGGCAGTCATTGTAGCTCCTCTTGGAATCTTATCAAGAGTGAAAGTTCCACCGTAATCCGCCTTATACTTAGATGCGAATACACCAGTATAGAAGTAAACAGGAACAGAAAGGGAACCGTCATTATTATGAGTTACCCATACATCCCCTTCTGTTGAACCTTCTGCAGCAGGGAATACTGCTACTGGACGTTCTGGAGTACCTGTACCATACCATTGAGTATCTCCCTTGTAGTACACTTGAGTACCGTTAATCTTGATTGTAGTTGCGTATACTAAGAATAATGATGCATCACTATTAGAACCTGCAGAAACGAATTTCCAGTGAATTCTTGATCTGTTTGTTGCAATATCTTGATATTGAGTAAGCTCCAGTCTTAATTGACGTGGGCCATACTGATTACTATAAAACGTTTTTGATGCCATTTACTATCCTCCTATCCAGAAACAACCTGTACGTTGTTCTCCTGTTGTACTTGTGAAATCTTCAAAACGAGAGTTTTCACCAACGATAAGATAGGTTCTAGCTTTTAAGTTGTATGCGGTAACCCCTGTATTATCAGCAGTTAACACTTCTTCATTATCCCTGTAAACGCTCATACCATCTTCATCAATGTTGGTTGTCATTTCACTACCTGTTTTAGCAATAGTCAAACCTTCTTCATTGAAAGTAAATCCTGTTGCAGTAGTTACTTTATCTACTCCGTTTGATAGTTCTGATTTAATTTGAATTTGAACATCTTCCGCAGTCATTGATGTTTCAACTTTTTTAGTTAATGTAACTAATTCTCCATTTAATGATTCAATAGCATCTGTATTAGCCTCTTGAACTTTAGTTACTGATGCGGAAATGCTTTCTGTATTTATCTTAAGTGCGGCAATCTCTTGTGCATTAGCACTAGCTTCTCCCGCAACGATTTCAATTTCTTTATTTTGTTTATCTACTTTTGCATAAGTTTGTTTAATAACTTCACCTAAATTAGTTAAGTTAGTTGAAACTGTTTCTCCATCTTTAAAATTCCAATCTGATTTTTGTCTTAACCCACCATTGTAAGTTAAAGTATCATTAAGGAAATATGTATATTCTACTTCATCATCTTTTGTAGCGTACGCAATTCTATCTCCAGGCTCTAAAGCAGGATCTCCGCGCCATTCACATTCAAATTGATTGATAGAAGTTCCAGCCATTTCATCAAGAGCTGTATCTACAAGAGTAGCAACATCTTCTCTTAATTCCCAGAAAGGATTATCTCTAACATATTGTTTTTCTCCTGGTTGTCCAGTAGTTGCTTCTAGGTTATCTCCTAGCTCTGTAACACTTGCTATTGTTTGTAGTGAACGATTTTCTCCACCTTTTAAGCTTATATAGATATCTTTTGAGATTACTTTATCTACTGTGTCGGATAATCTGCGGAAATGGATAGCATCATCTGCTCCTACATAGAAAATAGTTTGTGTAGCATCTGCAACAGCAGTTAAGATTTCTCTTAATGTTTCAGTACCTTCTATGTTAGCACCTTCAGGATACTCTAATGATAAAGCGGAAATGCTTTCATCTAAGAATGTAGGCTTTGCAGGTTCTTCATCTACTATTTCTACAATAGAGAACTTCATTGTTAAATTGCTATATACAATTCCACCTTTATTCTTAATGTAGAATCCGCTTAATCTACTTACAGGCGGTAATTCCCATTCTTGATATGAAGATGTCCATAAAATATCTTTTTCTAATCCATTGTATAAATCTAAATTTAAAGTTATTGGATTTGTTGCAGAAGGAACATAAGTACCGCTTATACGTTCTGCGCAAAACTTATATTTTTTACTTCTATCTAGTTCTATGTAATCTTGTTCTTCTGTTCCTAACATAACATAAGCTAAATAAGCACCATTGTAAGATGATTTAGTATTAAGAACTAAATATCCTTCTTCAGTGAAGCTCCAGTATTTTACGTTGATATTTGGAACATACATATAGTTAATATCACTATTTAAACTACCATCAAGTTTCAGAAAATGATTTTCAGGTTCTGATCTGTCGGCCTTGTCTAAGAAATAAGCTGCGGCTTCCGCATATTCTTTTAAAGTGTAAGGTGCGTTAACACCTAATTCTGCAACTGTGTGTGCTGTTGCTTTATCTAAAATATCAAATGCAACGATTGTTAATTCATTGTTGTTTTCATCTCTTGTTACTTCTGATACATAAAATTTAGGAAATCTTTTATATTCAACTTCTCCTAATACTTCAACTCCTAATTTAAGTTTAAAGTAGTTATCTTTTGTAATATTCAATTCTCTGTTTTTATCAAGCAATTTAATGGTTGCTTTATGATATACTCCGAAACCGAAGAATTTAGATTGTTCTCCGGCCCTTTGTATCTCAATATTTACGATTCTATCACCTTGAAAAGAATCGGTAAGCGCATCTCCAGTATATAAATCTAAAATTGCTTGAATACTTCTTTTTTTAGCATCAATAGACGCTTTGTAAAGAGTACTTACTGTTTGCATTTCTTACCTCCTACATTTCAATAAAGTTTAATTCCATATCCTTGTATAGTACGTTATCTCCATGTATCCAATAATATTGAGGATTTGGAGTTCCGCAATAACAAGTAATTGTTTTTAAAGTGTTTGTTTTGCTATCTCTGAATTCAACAGGGATAACATACTCTTCAATTGCGGCAAGTAGCATAGCCATATCATTTCCATCCATTGGACGAAATGTAGCATATACTTTTACCTTATGATTTATAACATCTAATACTGTATCTCCTTTTGCGTTACGGCCTGAATTGTCGGCTACAAGAGTTTCGTAGCCAACCTTCAAACCTTTAACTAAGTGAGATACATCCTTATTATTTAATTTTAAATAAGCCATAATACCTCCTGTTTATTCGTTATAGCGTTAATTGTAATCCGCCTGTTTGTTTAGTGATTGAATTGATACTGTTGATAGTTGCCCATCCTAATTCTTTTTCTCCAACTTGAAGAACGATTTTAGAAGGTGAACTATTTCTCTCTGCAATTTTATCTGCAAGAGTATCCATCCATTGAGTATTATTTTCAAGCGGTAATACTGCTTCTTTTCCTGCTTCCCCAATGTTTGCGATAGTACTACGAGTAGCAATACCACCTGTTGCTAAACGAGGAATTGAAAGTTTAGATAGTTTAGTAATGTTTACTCCAGGGATTTTATTAATTATGCTAATAGCTCCGTTGATAGCGCTAACGAATAAGTTAACTTTATCTTCTACCAATGTAAGCACTGCATTAATAGCTCCTTTAATTACTGAAGCAATCGAATTACCGATAGATTGAGCAATATTTCCAAATATACTTTTAACATCCTTCCACAATCCGCTAAAGAAACTACTCCATCCTTTAAAGATGTTTTTAATTGCGTCCCAAGCGTTTTTAAATGTGTTACTAAAGAATGTTCCAACTGCACTAAATGCATTCATAAGTTGTTTCCATAGGTTACTAAAGAAACTACCCCAAGTAGAGAAAATACCTTTAATTGCCTCCCAAGCGCCTTTAAAATCGCCTGCTAGTACCTTTTCAACAACAGCGAAAATACCTTCAATAGTCTTCCAAACTGATAAGAAGAAACTTGATACTATACTCCAAGCGGCCTTGATAATTTCCCAAGCGGCAATAAATGCTTCATAAATTGTTTTAGCGCAGAACTTAACTTTTTCCCATATTGTTGTAAATACACCAATAAAGAAGTTCTTTACGTAATCCCATATCTTAGATAGTGCATCCGCTAATCCTTGATGTTTAGCTAAGAATCTATCAAAAGTTCCACCATCTACTGATCCGATTGCAAGTCCTAAACCTGCTAAACCTAAACCAAGTATACATAATGGGATATTTCCACCAAGTCCTCCGATTAACGCTAAAGCAACACCGATACCGATTAAACTCCATGTAGTAATATCTTGGATAAGAGTTTTATATTTTTCAAACCAAGCATATAATCCTTCTAAGTTTAAATCTGCGGCATCTAGTATACTACTGTCGAAACCTGCACCTATTCCTGACATATCAGGGATTGCTGCTGCACTTGAATCGCTTCCGCCTTTATTAGGATCTTGTACGATATTTAATTCATCAAATCCCATAGTTACACGTTTAAGTGCTTCTGCGGCTTTAGTAGCGTTCTTAGCAGATTGAGCATATTTGTTTGTTGAACTTGTTGCTCCGTTCATACTTCCTGATGAACTTTTAGTTTTTAAATCTAATCCAAAAATTGATTTTAAGAATAGATTAATTACTACAAATGCTTTTGTTAACCATTTAACAACAGCCTGAACAATAGGAATAAATACTTGGGCCATTGTATTAGAGATACCTTGCCAAGCCTGTTTCATATTCGCTATTGAATTTTGCAAACTATTAGATTTAGTGATTAAATCTTCTGACATAGCTCCGCCTAATAGATGGTAGCTGTCAATAATCTTTTGCATATCTCCGTTACTCATGTTAAGAACATTCATTAATCTACTTGCTTCATCTCCAAATAGAGTATATGCAATAGCAGATTTCTTAGTAGCATCACTGATACCTTGTAATCTCTTAACTGTTTCAGAGAATAATTCTTCTTGCCCCATGCTCATTACTTCTTGTTGAGTTAATCCTAACTCTTTGAATGTTGCAATAGTGTCTTCACTACCGTTTACAACAGCAGCTTGTTCACTGGCAAGAGTTTCTAAAAATCCTTTTAAATCTTCAATAGTTGAGCCATTACGCTCCATAATATAACTCCACTCTTGATAAGCGGTTGTTGAGAAACCAAACTTATTCGCAGAATGGTAAATTTCATTTCCAAGTTTTGATATTGTTAATGCAGCTCTTGTACCTGCAACAGCAATTACTCCTAATATTGCAACGAATGCGGTAAGTGCTGCTCCTGCTGCGGCAACGTTTGCGGCAAGGCCTTTTATTGCTCCACCAATTCCAGATACTGCACCTTTAGCAGAGCTTCCAATCTTACCACCGATACTTGCTAAACTTGATTTAAATTCCGCAAAGCTTCTAGGTAATTTAAAATTCTTGATAGATGCAACCATATTTTTAAATTTTACTTTTGCACTATCCATTGCATCTCCAAAGCCTTGTTTAAAGTTAGCATTAAAGTTTTCCCAAGCTCCATCCATACCTTCCCATTCAACGTTTTTATATAACTCTGAATCTGGATTGAATGATTGGAATGCTGCTCTAAAGCTTCCTTTGTTAGGATCGCCTGTTTTCTTAGTAGTATTTTGTAAACTCTTAACAGCTCTTTCCAATCTTGCAGTTGCTACTGTTGTAGCTCCTACAGTAGATGCAAGGTTACTAAAGTTAATACCTTTAAGTTTTTGCATTCCCGCAGTTAATTTACCAATAGCTTGTGATAACTTATTAGTATTTTTGTTAGCTTCTGAAGTTGTTTTACTTGTAGCACTGCTAGTTGAACCGATACTATTTACTGTTTTGTTAACATTTGATACTTCATTTTTTAATTTGTTGATAGTTGTTGTTAATGCACTCGTATCAACTTTTACCTTTATCATTAATTCTTCATTCATAACTTAAAAATTACACCTCCTCTTGTGCCTTCATTCTTGCATTATGTTTCAATGCGAATTCTAGGAACCTATTTTTTGAATTGGTTACCGCAACTTCTTCTTCTTTTTTCTGCTTTTCAATTTCTTCAAGCTCTTTTTCTTCAAAGATATGCGGGTAAACTTTTTCAATAGAAGGGAATTGTGCCTCTTTCGAGATTACTCTTGCAACAGATATTCCTATCAAGTCTGCAAGAATATAGTCAAACTGTGCTTGTGAACGTATGCGCCATGTAGCTCCCTGAATGAAACGATCTATTTCCGCTACTGTCATCTCCCAGAACTTTTGTTCTTCAAGTCCCAGGTTAAGAGATGGTTGCAATAGCTTCATAGCCATGTCGGTTAGAGTTACAGGCTCTTCTAGTTTTTTCCTTCTTCGTCCGCAGTTTCACTATTCTTTGTGATATATCCGCTTTGTTCAAATACTTCAACGAATACTGGGATTAAATCAAACATTGATTTTCCTGTTTCTACATACTTATCAAATAATTCATAGATTTTATCCATGCTCATTCCATGATGATATGTTTGTAACATTGCGTGTAAAATCACAAGTACATCTGACAATTTAGGCATTTTACCTTTGTCTATTTCCATCAATAGTGTAATAGGATTGTATCCTAATGTTCTTTCTAGCGTTAAGCTGTTTTTTGTAGTTAATCTTAATTTGAAGATTTCCTCTCCAATTGGTAATTCAATATATAACATCTTTCTTTTCCTCCTTTAATAAAAAAATGGCGGGGAGGCGGTTATATTCACCTCATCCCGCCTATGTGTGTTTTAATTACGCGAATGTGATAACACTTTCAACGATTAATGTTAATGTGTAAGTGATTGCATTGTTAGGTGATGCACTGTCGAATTTTACAGATGGAACAGCATCGAATGTTGCGTTAACTCCGTCTGGCATTTCAACTTTCCAAGTATGAGTAGTGTTTAATGCTAATAAATCTTGGAATTGTTCTTTTTCATATAAGAACTTGAATGTTAAGTCTTGTCCGCTATCTCCTAATCCTGCGATATATTTTTTAGCTTCATCAGTTAAAACTGTTACTTCAATTTTTTCTGGAGCTCCATTCCCGATTTCAGGAATTTCTTGTAAGTTAGTTAATTCAGTGAATGAACTTTCACCTTTTGCTGCATAACTTAATTTAATACCTTTTGTTAATAATCCAGCCATTTAATTTTCCTCCTTAATTGTGATTATTCAAATTCTTCAAGGCCTTTAGCCCTGTAAGTTAAAATTTTTTGTATCATAGTACTCTCATTATCGTATAATTCTCTACTACCACTTCTCTTGAATCCTAATGGACGTAAAGCTTTATCAATTTGAAGAGCATATTCTTGTAAAATACCTATTTCATTTCCCCATATTTTTATCTGATAACTAATCGAGCTGTACCCAAGTGTATCTCCTTCTTCATCTGCAACATTTGTAAGTTCCATATATGAGATACATGGAGTAGCCAAGCCCCTATGTAAAACTAATTCGTAATGGGTAGGTAAAATAGATTCGAGAGTACTAACTAATTCTGCATGATAATTAATCATTTAATATACCCTCCTTGATTATTTCTATTGCTTTTGTGCGGTTTTCTTCAAGAGCAGGCCTCATGAATGGATGCGGTTTCATACCGCTTGTAGAATGCCATTCTCCTTTGTCGTCCTGATAATACCAGGGAACATCTTTGCGGCCATTACCGCCCTCTGCGAACAACCCTGTACCAAACTCTATGTATGGTGCATATTCAAGAGGAGTGAATATAGTTCCTACAACTTCTTTCCCCTCAATTTCTACTTTGCTCTCAATTGATCTTCTCAATTCTCCAGTGTTCTTAGGAGCGTTTTTTCTAGCTTCACCCTCTATAAGAAGGCAAGCCTTTTTCACTGCAGCTTCTATCTTTTTAGTATCTGCAATGTCTTCAAGGATTTTCTGTAGGCCTTCTAAGCCCTCAATCTGAAACATGATTACATCCTTGATAAAGATACTTGTTTATATCGCCCTTGAGGATTAACTGTAAGTACCTTAAGTTTTTCTTCTCCATACTGGATAACATAAGTAGAATCAATAGCACTATCTCTTGTTAACCCAATATAATTAGCTCCGCTATAAAACGCATTTTCTTCAAGAGCTTCAACAATTAAATGGATTGCCATTTTAATAGTACCTTTTTTGTCAGATAGTTGCGGTTGTCCGTACGCATTCTTTTCTCCGAATGTGTAATAATCATAAGTTCTCATTTGAGCGTTAATCATACTACACCACCTTTATTTTGCGTTTTCTATTTAATACCGCTTTAATATCTGAAGGATATCCGTCAATGTAGCTTTCACTAACTCCGCTATATGATTGAGATGCTAAACCTTCAGAATTCAGTCTATTTAATTTGATAATAGCGATATCTGCGGCAACAGCTTCAAGTTCATAATCTGCTTCTCTTCCACAATAGCCTTCAACTTCAGCTAATGCTCTTTTAGCGCATAAACCGATTTGTTCATCAGTATAGTTACTTGCTGCATCTCCTAGCATTATCTTAATTTCTTCTATCATTGCTATCCTCCTTTAATAAAATAGTGCGGAAGGCGGTTACCCGCCCCGCATAAGGTTAGTTTATTACGTTAATTATTTAGATAATTTAACGATTTTTGTTCCGTCTACTAAAGCGCAAATATAAGCAGTTCTTAAGTATACAGAGTTTTGTCTGATGTCAGCGTCTCTGTCTTGTTCAACTTCAACGTCTTTCTTCATGAATAATTTAACAGCTTCTTTAGTCATAACATAAGCAGCGTCTGTTAAAGCTTTAGTAGCGATAACTGGGATACCTGCAACTGTTCCAACTTGTCCGTTATAGATTACTTCTCCCATTCTTGCAGATTTGTAATCTTCATCTTTTCTGATTTCAGCTTTCCATTCGTTAGGGATAACTACGAATACTTCTGATTCATCTTCGATATTTAATCCTGAAATTCCATCAACGATAGCTTCATAACCAAAGTTAGTGAATGTAGATGTTAAGTTAGCTTTTGCTAATTCAGCAACGAAATCTGAAGTCATTTTGTTAACCATAACTTGAGAAGCACCTTTTAACATGTTGTCAACGATTGTGTTGTCTTTCATGTAGTCTTCATCAAAATAGTCAAATGCTTGTTGAACTAATTTAACGTTGTAATCCTTTCCTTCATAAGAGATTGATCCTCTATTTGTATTTCCTTTTCCTACTTCTAATTCTTCAGCAGTACCTTCATAAGTGTAAACGTTGATAGTTTTAGTCATACCTGCATTTTGAGTTAAGTCAGTATCAATAGACATTAAACTTCTAGCGTTTACTGAAGTTGTTAATAAATCTTGTGCTTTTGCTTCTAACACTTTGTTAGCATAAACTGTATTAGCCATTATAATTTTCCTCCTTAATTTATGTGTTTATTAGTTTCCAAATAATTGTTTAAATTTATCTGGATCTTTACTTGCTAATTCATTCATTTCCGCCAAGCTCATTTTCTTAGCGTTTTCTTTTGTAAATTCTGCGGATGCACCGTTATTAGCATTTCCTTTTGGTGTACTTCCCGCTAATCTCTTTTCAACTTCTGCAGTTACAGCAGCTTTGAAAAGCTTGTCTAATTTATCAATGTTTGCTTGAGATTGAGTTAAATCATCATTGATAACAATAATGTCTGCAAATTCAGCACTTAAACCTCTTGTTGATAATACAGATTTTAGCTCGCTTCTATTCTTTTCAATTTCATATTGGGCTAATTTTTCTTCTAGCTCTGCAATCTTGTTCTCTCTTTCGGCCTTTTCTCTTGCACTATCATCTAATTTAGATAGAGATAATTCTCTTTCGTGCTTCTTTGCTTGTGTTTTTAAAGCTTCAGTTACTCTCTTATCTGCTTCACTTTGGATAAGTTTGATAACTTCGTCTTCAGTATAAGTTTTTACTGTTTCTTGATTTTCAGTGTTTTGAGCGTTTTGCTCACTAACGTTAACGTTACTTGTTTCATTAATTTCCATTCTTTAAACCTCCTAAGTTCTAGCTCTAATGACTAGCCCTTTTCTAAATATTAGTTGTTAGTTAATGTCCAACCCCTTAATGACAAAGTTTTAATCTTCTACAACAGGAACAATACAACACCTATCGCGGGGATGCATTGGAGGAGCATTTACTCCAGGCTTCATTTCCGCATATAAGAATTTCTGATTATGTAAGCGCTTACAAATACTGCAAGTTCTTTCATCAGGATCTGCATAAAATTGATAGTGTGTCAATCCTGCATCCTGGTATCTGTCTTTTGCGGCTTGTGTCTGAATATGTGCAACCTCTGTTTTAACAAGCATATCTGCATTGTTATATGAAACATTAAATCTATCCTGAAGTAATCCCTTCAATTCGCTAGTTGATTTCCCAACAGCAATACAATGTATCAATTCATCGTTTAATGTCTCTGTTAGCCTTTCAGTATTTTTCCATACTCTTTGGCTAAAATTTTTACCATCGTTAAGCCATACATGATTTACTACTTGTTTAGCAGTCTCTGCGGCAATGGTATTAAAATGTGAAGATGGAGTAATACCTGGTAGAGCAGCTAAGTAAATGTGATAATACTCTTTTTCAAAAGCCTTACTTAATAGCTCTATCTCTTTGTCTCCTAACTTCTGCATTTCCGCCTTTAATTGGCCTTGCATACTCCAATATGTATCCAATTTATATAAATCTGCAGGTGTAATTTCCCTCCCACTTTCAACAGTGTTAAGGATTTTATCATATACAGATTCAAATTCTTTAATTACTTTTTTCATAGCACGTATATAATATTTTTTCAACTGTTTTTCAACTTCTGCTATGGTTTTATCAGAAATAGCATTTTGTACTTTGGCTACTCTGTTTAACCAATAATTATCGTTCATATGCTACCTCCCCTACTATTGTAATTTAAATTTTGGAAAGGTTGATTTTACAACCTTTGTCCAAAACTATTCAACTTCTTCAGTTTCTTCTTCTTCATCAACAGGATCTGTATGCCCATTACCGAAATCGTATAAAGCCATGTTAGCTTCTTTTTGCGCTTGTAATGCCTCTAATTCAGCGTTTACATCTGTAACGAATGGTAATTGCTCTAATAGAGTTGCGTCGCTTACAACACCCTTCAATGAGTTTACAAGAGCAACTGTAGCTGTGATATCTTCAGGAATGTTTCTCTTGAAATCAATAGCGATATCTCTAAACACTTCTTCACCTAATTTAAGGCTTGCTACACCTGCGATAACTTCAATTCTTCTTTGTAATGCTTTCTTCATAGCAGCTTCAATTTTACCTGCTCTTGTTTCCATACCTGTTAAGCGGTAACGGATAGCAACACCTGAACTAACTCCTCCAACGAATGATTCACTTGAGAAATCTGGACAAGCGGCAATGCGGTAGATAGCTGCTTGGATACGTTCTAACATATTTTCAACTTGAGTGTCTGTTGCAGTTTTAGTTAAATAACTTACTTCCGCACCTTCAGGTAATATTAATACTCTGTTTTTCTTCATTCTTTGAACGTCTGTTAATCCGTCTTCTCCTACTGTTTCCGCATCTAAATCTGCACCTGAAATAGCTAAATAAGCATCGCAGAATGCACTGAAATCATCAATCTCTGAACTTAATAATTCATTAGCTGCATCTTGTAATGAAATAATACATTCGAAAATTGATTTTTCATCTGGTAATGTAATGATATTAGCTGGACATTGGTTGTAGTAGTGTGCTTTTTCTTCTTTGAATGTAAGTAATCCGCCTAATCCGTTAGCAATGTAATGTTTTTCAGTTTTAGAACTATAAACATCTACACCCCAATTATCTGTGCTATCCCAATCATTGATAGGATAAAATCTAACGAAATATAATAAATCTCCTGTTAAACTATCATCATATATTCCAAATGATTGTAATGGACTAATTAATCTAAATCTTACTTTACCTTCTTCATCGTTATACATTAATTCTGCAGCAGTACCATATACAAGAGCATCTAATAAGAAATCACTATCTTCTGATTGATAGTCGTTGTATCTTAATACGTCCATAATCTTTTCGATATCTTGTTCACTGCGGTAACTGATAAATCCAGGTGAGGCTAGATATCCGCAATATGAATCCGCAATGTTCTTACAATAGTTGATAATAGTCTTGCTACATGGTTTAGTAGTATCTGTGTAAGTTTTATTTAAGATTTCATGTAATCCATCATAATATTTTTTACTTTTTCTTAATTTAGGCTCAACGTCAACTTTGAATTTGTTAATCATTTTATTCAATAGTTCAACTGTAAGCTCTTGATCTTTATTTATATAAAACATTTGTTAACCTCCTACTCTGTATAATTTACGCCATATCTATCAAACAATGCTTTAACTTCAGCATTCTTAACGATTTGCTTTTGTTGTCCATGATTTAGCGCATCATACATTGTTTGTAGCGCTGTCTTAGTTTCTACTACAACAGCTTCTGTCTTTTGTTTTAATATTTCTTTCTTCATTATTCAGTTACCCCCAATACTTCAAGAGCATCCAAATAATCTTGTTCTGAAGCTTCTTCCTCTCGTTGTGCGGCAGCAGCTTCTTCTATTTTTTGTTGTTCTTCTTTGTATTTTTCGTAAGTGATTACTGTAACTCCATCCATATTTTTAGGAAGTTTAGTACCTGAACATACAGCAATCTCTCCATTTTGTTCTTTGATATAATAATTCATTCCTTACCTCCTATTTATATAACATCCATATATGTAGATAGCTACTAGATGCTGTACTATTAGATGGATCATTCCACTTGTTTCCGCTTCCATTCCATTTGAATGTATTTATTCTTCCTTGAGAATCAATACCAAAAACACATGCATCATCATATGTACCTGTTGGAAATTCTGTAGCAGTATCATAAGAAAAAGTGTATGGATTTGTTACTGCGCCTAATAAATCTGCAGTTTTAAAGTATTCAACATTACTAACGTTTTTTCTATAAAAACCATAACCTTTAACATAGAAATAACTAGATAAATAGTTAGTTTTATCTACATTTGTTTTTAAGTAGATACAAATAATATTTTCTGTATCATCAACGTAATCATACACATTGAAAGGTGTATATCCAGTTGAAGAGCTAGAACCTGTTAATTTAGCTTCTACCATATTTACTTCTCCGCCACCTGCTTGGATTGCGGAAATAGCTGCAGCCATATCACTAGGTTTATATGTATCTTCAGTACCGTTTTTCTCTCTAATTGCCCCGGCAATATTTGTTAAATGTTCATCATTAATTGTTACAATAGCCATTAGTAAGTTACCTCCTCACTTGAAGGGATTGCGGCAAGTACTAAGTTAGCGATTTCCGCTTTATCTTCTTCAGTAAGGATGTAATCTTCACCATCTTTTCCTGGTTCACCTTGTGGGCCTTGGATACCTTGCTCACCTTTTTCTCCATCCTTACCTGGAGCTCCATTCTCTCCATCTTTTCCGTCAAAGTAATCTACACCTTTAACTGGAGTGTATCCATCTACTCCATCTTTTCCTGGTTCTCCGTCTTTTCCGTCCTTACCAGGTTCTCCTTGAATCCCTTGAGGCCCACGTAAAGATTCTCTTTGTTCATCTGTTAAATCTTCAAATGTCATTGTTCCATCTTTTCCGTCTTTACCAGGTTCTCCTTTAAGTGCGATTATTTCTTGCCAAGGAGAATTAGCGTCTTTTCTATATTTTAAAACTTCCATTAGTTAGCCTCCTCTACTGGAGCATCTATCTCAACGTAGTTTTCAATTGTGTCATTTCCGCCAATGAATAATGTTTTTGCATATAAATGTTCTTGGATTTCTACTTCTTTCCCTTCTTCATCTACAATAGTAGTGAATCTTGGTTCTTTCCAATCGAACACTTTATTTTCATCAGCATCATATCTAATTAAATTAAAATTTGTTGTTTTCATATTTTACCTCCTTAAACAAGTGTAACTGTCCAACCTTTTGCGGTTGCAACAGCGATTTCTTCTTCTGTTAATGTATTAATAGCTCCGCCATCTGTTGAACTTCCTGCGCTTCCTTTAAACTTAATAGTGTTTGTTTTACCACTATTTTGAGCTAAGAATGCGCTTGTATCAGGTAAGCTATTAATTGTTTCTACTGCGCTATCATGATTGTAGCGGCTATATGCAATAGCTGTTGTCCAAGAATTAGGATTGTCTTTTAATGTTTGATATGAAGCATCGTCTGTAATTCTTTCTTCTAGTAAGAAACCATAGTTTGTCATCAATGTTCCGCTAGAATATCCTACTGCAGTTTCAGAAAAATCTAATGTTTGAGTATGCCAATTTGCAGTTTTAGGAGTTCCATCTTCATTAGTTTCAAATGTCCATCTTTTTAAACGATATGCATTATAAGCTACATTGAAGAAACGGCTAGCTGTCATAGTTTCAGTTGTTACACCATAATCTACAAGTTCTCCTAATGAATACATGCCATAGCATACACTATATGTTGGACAATAAACGCTAGAACTAGTGTTGTGTAGCCTACCGTATCTCTTTAAGAAACTTGATGGGATTTCCTTTAACCAAGCACAACTACTAAATAGTGCGCCCGCTCTAACAGTTCTATCTTCTTCATCAAACTCATAATTTACTATCTCACTTACATTTTGTAATTTAGTGCAATCCGCAAATAACGAATCCATCTGTTTTATTTTTCCTGTAATTTTAGGTGCTTTTAATAAATTTGCTGCTTTTTGACACATAGAACTAACTTTACCTTCTCCACCCTCTGCTAAATTGATTTCAGGAAGATATTTAACATATGTATTTTCACAAAAAGCACGATATGCATTTGTTATATCTTTAAAAACAATAGCATTTACAACATCACCAGAAAGCTTTGCATAGGCTTTTTTTGCATAATCGCTTGTTCCCTTATTAAAAGTATAATAATAATCAAGTAGATAGCTAATATCTCCGCTTACTACTCCTGTTCCTTCTGGTACTACATTTAAATTAGAAATTGTGGTTGCCATTTCATCAAGAGTATATGTAGGTTTAGGCAACTCTTCTTTGATATATTTAATACCTGTAACTTCTGCATAGTAACCTAAATAGCCATTTCCGCTACCATCTGTTTTAAAATAGAAAGATACTGCATCTGCTCCAGGGAATGTAAACTCTTGTACTGTAAGAGTTTTTCCTCCTAATTTTTCAGTAGGTTCTCCAACTCTAGGAGTGATAGTTACATAATCATAATTAATTCCCTCTGTTTGATAAGCTATTTTTACTCTTATTTCATCAGCATCTATAAAAGTAATCTCATCTGTAATACTTGAGCTATTACCATAATTTCCGCTATAAGTATCAAATCCTGTAGCATTACTTGTTTTACTAACTTTAATTCCTAATACTTGTTCTTCAATAATTTTATATTCTGTTGGAGTTTGTGTTCTAATTGCATCTGCAATATTTGTTAATTTCTTAGTAAGAGCCATTTTCAATCTCTCCTAACGCTGCGGCAATAGCTTCGTTAACATATTGTTCTGTAGCATAGCCTGTTAAATCAGCATCTGGGATATCAATAGCGGCAATAGCTTCATCTACATAATCTTTAGTTGCGATTTCTTCATTTTCCGCACCTTCAGGATTAATCCAGATTAATGCTTCAGGATCAGTAGGTTCTTCTGTCCCAACATATACACCAGGTTCACCTTTCTCTCCGTCCTTACCATCTTTACCGTCGATACCGTCTTTACCTGGAGCACCATCTTTACCATCAATACCATTAGTTCCATCTTTACCTGGATTTCCTTGAGGCCCTTGAGCTCCATCTTTTCCATTTGCGCCATCTTTACCTGCAGGCCCTACAAGAGCTGCTAGTTGTTCTTCTGTGAACATATCGTAAGTAAATGGTGCACCGTTTGCTCCATCTTTACCTGGAACACCTTGGATACCCTGAATACCTTGTTTTCCTTCAGGCCCCATGATATTTACAGCGGCAATGTCGCTCATATCTTCTAGGGATGCAATCCAAGTTAAATTACCTTCCGCATCAATAACTGGAGTATAATATCCACCATCAATACCTCTGATAACTTTTGATGTAGTAGTTAAATTAACATTTCCATTATTACTTTTTAATTGAATAGCCATAATTTAACCTCCTACACTAAATAAATAGGCTCTTTGAAACATAATGCATTCCCATCATGTTGAATGCAGTACCAATAGCGCCCACTCTTTCCTTGTGTTATTTCTTTTGGGATTACAAATGAAATTTCTTTTGTTTCTTCACTATAAATGCCTTCTGCTCTATACAACATTGTTTCTCTATCTTTATCGTGTAGAACTAACGCAACACCTTCAGTAATAACTTCATCTGCGTCATTTGTTACAATAGCAGAAATAGTTAAATGATTACCTGCATGTGCGCGAATCCCATTGTATAAGTATTCGATCATTTTAATACCTCCTTAAAATAAATCTTTGTTCAGTGTTTTTAATTTTGTTTTGCAACACTGTAAACTGTATCTCAATGCATCTATGAAATGGTTAAATGCATCAATAGGTTTATTAATATATTCGTTTGTTTTCTTATCTTTTTGCCAAGAGTAGTTCTCTAGCTCTGTGATAATACCTGTGCAACTAGGATGAACAATTATCTCGTAATTCTGTAACTGTTGAATGCCATGCATAATGCTATCAGGCCCCTTTACAGATGCTCTAATTCTGTTCACCCCTGCACGTTTGATTTCCTCAATTGATTTCTTCTCTGCGGAATCCGCTATAATAATACTTTTGCTAAATCCCAAAGAAGTAATAATTGTGGCTAATTCTTGGTTAGTCTTTCCTGTATCTCCCCATTCTCTAAAAATGTAGATACGTTTATTAGCTTCATCTAGGATACTGGCTACAAGAGCGGAAATATCATTAATGAAACCAAAGTCTAGCCCAACGATCAATTCACCTTTAATATCTGTATGATTAAACTCTTCACTCTTCCAATTTTGAAAAACAAGCTTATCTAATGTAACGAACTCACCCAAAGCTTCAATCTTCCATCTGTTGTAGTTACGAACTTTCATGTTATCCATACGTTTTAGGTAACTCTCGTCTAGGAATGGGTTATCTAAATATGTCGAATGTAGAATGAATGTATCTTCAGGAGCAACTCCTGTATCAAAACCAAAGTATTTATACACAAAGTTCATTTTAGAAATTGGGTTGAATGCAAAGTACATTTGAAGCGGCAACTCATAATCAACGCTTCTCAAAGTACCATCTATCAACTCTATGTCTTCTTCATTGAACGCGGTAATCTCGTCCATGAATACATCAGACATTCCAGAGAAACCTTTAATCTTTTCAGGTTCGTCCAATCCTAAACATTTAAACTCTGTGCCATTTATATTGCATGTAGCTCTAAATTCTGTACGATTTATAGTGAAATATGGTGTAAGCTTAAAATCATCAATAATTTCAAGCAACTCTTTCCATACACTATCACGTAACTTATTAGTTTCCTTACGCATTAAAAGGATTAAACGCTTTTCTTTTAATCCCTTAATCATTAGCTTCTGCATTATAAACTTGGTTTTACCACTACCACGTCCTCCCCAATAGACGTTATATCTAAAGGAGTAATCATCTACATAAGGTTGATAGATGGGTAAGATTACTTTGTCCTTCTTTATAACTAGGTTAATCTTCGCCATCTACATACTCTCTATTTCTTTTCTAAAGCGCTAGCCTTATAGAATCCAGTAGTTCCTGTTCCATCTCCTACTTGATATGGATAAGCTCTACCTTCCCAAATTTTTAATATTACTCTTGTCCATCCAATACCGCCTGCAGTATTAGCTGTTCCATAGGAATTGCCATTTCCAGTTCCTACGATTTTTACTTTGTCACCTTTCTTTAATGTTGGTGCGGCTGGCGCTACTGGAGCAGGCTTACCTACACCTTTATCTACTAAAGCCTGAACAGCAGCATAACGAACACCTAATTTGTTTTTTCTATCTTGTCCGTTACCAAATTCGCCTTTCCAAACTCTTGCAGCTAATTCTTCATCACTAACTCCTTCATAAGGAACGATAACTTTGTACTCTTCTTTCACTGCAGGATTATAAATAAATCCCTTGAATGTATAGTTACTTCCGCATCCCCATCTTCCGTTAGTGCCTTTCTTTCTTGTTTGATTCCAGAATGGTGTAGAACTACCATATCCAGATTCACTAGTATATACTTCTGTATCACTAATAACCTTCTCTACAACAGCAACGTGTCCTGCATGACTACCTGCACCTTCCCATACCATGATAGCGCCTAATTTTGGTGTCATTCCTGTTTTACAGCTTCCCTTATAATCCATAAAGTTTTCTGCGTTCACAGGCGCTAAATACTTACAATAGCCATATCCACCTATTTCATTAAACCTTCCATATGCGTAACCAACGCAATTTGCAAGCACATTACAATCTTTATCTGTTGGGCTACCTACAATAGCATTACTCCATCCACCATTAGCTTTGCGGATATAATATTTGTTTCCTGCACCTGGTTTAGTTGTTCTCATAGTAAATGCCATATTATTCAGCCTCCTCTACTTCATCATCATAGATGATGCTCATATCTTCCTCATTAAACGTAGTTTGTTCAGGGAATTCTAAAATTTCCTCTGTCATACTCTTTCCTCCTTTTATTCAATAGTAATAGTGATGTCACTATTTAAATCTGCGGTAATCTTTGTATCTGCTTTATATCCTAAGTAATCAAGAGCATACTCAATTGCTTTTTGATTTCCTTTGCCAATGTTATCCCTTAATTTATCAAGCGCTAACTTCTCTAAGTCCTTGAATTTATCCTGACAACATTCATGCAGATAGTCTTGGAATTCGTCCGTTTTCTTCCACTTATAAAGCGTTTTAGGATCTATTCCTACTTCCTCCGCGTACTGTACATTAGTAAGCTCTGGCTTCATTACCATAAGCTCCGCTAATATTTTTTGTTTAGCTTTTAAAGCCATATGCTATACCTCCTCAAATAACTAAAAAAACGGGTAAAAGTAACAAAAAACTGCTCTTTTACCCTCATTTTATTAAAATTTTTTCATTTTTTCAACGTGATGCGGGTAAGGCCTAGCCCAATATGCTAGTTACACACATACCTAAAATAAAACTTCCTAATAATGCGTAAACAACTGTCAAAGTCATTTTCCAATCATCAAAGATAGTGAATGATGCTACTAAAGTAGCTCCTGCGAATATGATGCTTGTTCCTCCTAAAATAACTGCAATAGCCTTTAACACTAATAAAATAAATTCCATATTTAATTTCCCCTCTTTCTTTTTAATTCAACTTTTGTTGTAAATGCGGAAATGCTGTCTACTGGAATTATGTATCCCGCACTTCCATCCCATGATCTACGCTCTCTTAAATCTTTTTTAGATTCATATATGTAATTACGTAAATCACTCATTTTGATAAAATAAAAGATGCGATTTGTCGCATCCCCATATGCTAAGTAATCCGCCTGGCAGAACTCAAACCAACCTTTTCCGCCTAAACTTCTAGGATTCTCTAGCTCTATAAAAATGTTTCCTGTGGAAGCTAATTGAGTATCCCATTTAACTTCTATAGTAACTACTTCCTTTGTGAATATGTTTGTGGCAATTAAATCTATATCTTGATACCAATAGTCAGGTTCAAAACTAACATCCTTAATTGCATAGCCGCGCTCTCTTAAAAACCACTTTAATTCATATTCTCCTTCATTCCTGTTGCCAAACAACAGCTCATTTAAATCCATATTTCTCTCTCCTTCTTCATCTTTCTTTCATAAATTAATAGAAGCAAGAGCGTCGAAAGAAAGGAGAAAGACATCGCTCCGCTTCTATGTATACATAAAAAAACACCATTCATGTTGAATAGTGTTTGTCCAAAGTTTATTATTTTTCATCAATCTTTTTTTCAAGAGTAATGTAAACTACTTCTTTCCCAAATTCCCACATACGTTTTTCACGTTCTGTAGATACAACTTTCATGTAGAACAATTCATTTGCGTCCATGCCAAGTTGTTTACTTAACGCGTCAAACTTTTCTCTATACCACGCTAATTCCGCCTGGGCCTTCTCCTTTTGTGTTTTCAATAGCTCATACTCTGCTATCATTGTTTCTATTGTACTCATGCGGCAACCCCCTTTACTTTTGTAGTGTGAAAGATGGTAATGCTCCTGGCCCCTCTTGTCCAAGTACTACCGCTCTAACACCTTTTTCCATTCTCCCATGATTCCACACATCTAGGTAATGTTTTTCCTTGTGCCATAATACTGCAACTTCATAATCTCTTAAAAAATACTCTCTTTGTCTCTTATCTAACGCATAGAAGTGTTCCCATGCATCTCTTGTTTTTTCCCTTTCTTGTTCATATTTTGCTCTCCATTCAGCAATTTCATCACATAATCTTTCGTATTCTCTTCTCGTTACAAACATATTGATTCTCCTTTCTAAATTTGATATCCTTGATCTGCTAACCTTAGCATCTTGTAAAGTTCTATTCTGTCAACTGTTACATCAACAGGCTCAAAGAATGGTATGACTAGATACTGCATGTTATAGTCTCCTGTGAATTTATAAAAGATTTCTACCCTTAATTTTTTATTTTGTGCGGCAAGAATCCTTTCAAGAGCAGT
>JAEIGA010003586.1_pt1 | contig 24242 bp, 17 predicted proteins | sample 9270691 | NCBI WGS metagenome assembly JAEIGA01 (sample SAMN17057246, study PRJNA624740) | gut metagenome | biome: biome; isolation source: fecal sample | host: Bos grunniens | place: China: Xizang | collected 2019 | reverse complement strand
CTATTGAGGTCGTTTATCTTGTGGGAGCGTACCTTGGCGGTGTACTTGCTCAGGTTGTCGACCAGATTGAGGATTTCTAGCCAGCCCAGCGTTGGCGCGTTGCTGAGTCCTGCCACTTGTGACGCCGGTGTTGCCGCGTCGTATTCTATCACTTCTTTTTGTATGGGTTCGTTGTCGAGAATCCAGCTGTCTGTTCTTCCTGTGCAGTTTCCTTGCGCATCGTAGGTGTAGCGGCGTTCTGTTGTTGGTTCCTTGTCCCAATTTCCGTTTTCGTCTTGTCCGTAGGTCAGGCGGTTTGTCATCCGTCCATTAGCGTCATAGCTGTAAGTCATGTAGTGCATGGCTGCAGGAAAGGTGTGCTTAACCCTGTTGCCGTTGGCGTCATACTCATATATATTCTTGTGGTACTCTTTCCATGTGCCATCTTCGAAATCTGCGCTTACGCTGCTGGTCATGTTCTTGCCGCTGTAGGTGTACAGACGTTTCGAGGTGCTTTCCCATTGCCCGTCCCTGAGTGCTTGTATTGTTACTTCTTGCAGCAGGCTGTCCGCATTATATATAAATGTAAAGCGCATTGTACTGTACTGGTCGTATTCTTTCGTCTGCAGTATATTCCCTTTGCTGTCGTACTCTGCTTCTATTCTCTCGTAGGTGCTCCACGTGTTTCCTTTCAGAGTGCTCTTTTCCCACACGGTGTTTCTGCCTTCGGCATCGTACTTGCACTGCGTGAGCGAGTAGAGTCTCCAGTCTGCCGCGCTGTCCTTCGCCGTGTATTCGGCTATCTGGCAGATTTGCCCATGGCGGTTGTAGTAGAATACATTCTTGGTGCTGCGGCCTTTTCCGTTGGTGGCGGCAGTATAGATGATGCTGTCCAGCTTCTCCTTGTATTGCGTCTCCTGTGCCGAGAGTGGGAGACTCAGCAGGAGGCTGCAGGTGATGGATAATGCTTTGAAGATTCCCATAATTATTGATTTGTGTGGTATTCTTGATTCGTATTAATTATATAAGTATGTTTTCTGTCTTACAGTATACGGGTGCCTTCACATGAACGGTGTGCTGCATCAGAAGATGACCTTCTTCACGCTGCCGTCGGTCATCTTGATGATGTTGATGCCTTTTTGCGGTGCATCGAGGCGGATGCCGCTCATGTTGTAGATGGCTGCTGGCTCTGTGCCCTTTTCTGATGGGAGAGCTGCGATGCCTGTGTATTCTCCTTTGTAGTCTTTCAGTGTGTAAGTAGCTTTCTTTGAGGATGCTACGCATTCTATGTTAAAGACAAACTTCACCGTTGCCGTCTGCTCGCCCTGCTTGTATTTGAAAGCCTGCGAGATGGTGTAGGTCTTGCCCACTGTGAGCTTGCCAGGGTACTGGCCGAGGTTGAAGGCTGGCGTTCCTGTGTTCAACTCGCTGAAGACGAAGCCGCTGCCCCAGTCGCTGCGTGCGCCTGAAGCGTTGAACCAGTGGCCGTGTCCGTTGGCAGATGAGCCCTGGTTGACGAGCTGTCCTGTGGTGGGATTGACTGCGTAGAACTTCATCTGCCCGTCCTTTGGCTCAGCCGTTGACCAGCTGACGAGCTTTCCCATCGCTTCGCCAAGAGGCATCTGGAGGGCTGTGCCCATGGTGACAGCTGCCTTGCCGTCCACAGGCACGGAGATGCCGGTGTAGCCGCTGGCGTCGAGCGGTATCTGCACGTCGTAGGTGATGGTAGCGTCGGAGATGTGCTTGTCTTCAAAGATGAGAGGCGCGCCGAGAATGTTGGAGTTCTGGAACTCGACGGTGTAAGGCCACTGGAGGTCGTCGCTGATGTCGTCGTCCCACTGGTGTGCGGTGTACTGCTTCGGTGCTGGCACTACGACGAGCCACATGCGGCTGGTGTTCTCTGGCACGGTGGCAGACACTTTCACGGCCTTGTTGCCCGATCCGCCTTCAGCGCAGTAGAGCGAGTCTTCGTAGATGTACTGGCGTGTGCCGTCGTTGAGCAGCGCCACGTAGCCGAGGCGGAAAGCGCGCTGAGCGTTGTACTTGGTGCTGTAGTTGTAGTAGGTCTTGTCGCCGATGGTCTCAAACTGGCTGCTGCCGTTGAAGAACTGCACAGGGTCGCCTTCGGCAATGGCTGCCGGCGCCTTGAGCGAGGTGAACTCGGTGGTGATGGTGGTGCCGGCTTCTGGCACGTCGAGCGGAATCACGTTGAATCCCGTTGACTGCGGACAGCTGGAGTAGGCCACCTGGAACTTTGTTCCGCCCAGTGCCACATAGTTATAGGTATAGGTGCCGATGTATGGGTCAGCCTCCTTGCGTGCCACGTCGAGGTCGATGGTAGCCATCTTCATGGCATAGTCGAAGTAGTGGCGGAACAGCTCCTTGTTGTCGATGTTGAGCAGGCTCATGAGCACCTCGTTGGGGTCCTGTCCCTTGCCTGTGTCGTGGCGCCAGAGTCGGCCCACGATGTCGATGCCGTAACGCTCAGCCAGATAGTAGTGCCACCAGTAGGACTGATAGCGCATCCACTCGTGTGTCATGGCATAGTTGTGCGCATTCTGGAAGATGCTCCAGCTCTGGCTCCACTTCAGTTCGGGATAGGCCTGCACCGACTGCCACTGCGCTGTCTGCTCCCAGAAGGTGGAGCCGTTGCCGATGGCGGTGCGGAAGCCTGCAAAGCCGCCGAGGTCGCAGAAGCACTGGTACTGGAACGAGTGCCCAATCTCGTGCGCGATGGTCTGTCCTACTGGCTTGCAGGTAGATGGCGTAATCCAGAGCGCGCCCACCGTGTTGTCGTAGCCCGAGCCTGTTGCTGTCCAGCCTGTGTCGTAGAGCAGGCAGATAATCATCTTGTACTGGCTCACTTTCGAGTTCTTCTCGTCGCAGAAGCCGAGCTTGCCGATGTTGAGCGAGTAGAACCACTCAGCCTTTTCGAGCAGGTCGTCGATGTCCACGCGGTAGGCCGATGCCGCATTAGAAGGGCTGGTGTTGCCGTAGCCCTTCTCCCAGTAAACGATAAAGTTCTCGCTTTCCTTTGAGCGGGTCTTGGAGTACTGTGCCGTGTGGTTCGGGTCAGACTCCTTGTAGATTGACGAGTTGTTTTTCCACTCCCATGGGATGTAGAGCTTCTTCTGTGCGCTGGCTCCCATAGCGGTCAGCATGAGCAGCATGGCTGCAAGCAATGTTTTTTTCATTTTCCTTTTTAGTTTTATGAGTTAGCTAATCTTTTGTTTCTTCGTTAATGATGCCTATTTATTGATGGAGCGGCAGCTGCTGTAAGCACGTCGGCCATCATGAATTTCTGCACGCTCTTATTTGATGACGATTCGTCCTTCCACTTGTGCGTCTTCCGCCTTGATTTCTCCGCCAAGGTGCGTGCCGATGTAGGTGGCCAGCACGTCGGTGTCTCGTCCCAGGTTGGGCGAGATGGTTGTGGCGTAGCGCAGGCATCCGTCGCTGCCCATGTCGCTGAGAATGTAGTTGATGGTGGCCAGCGTGTAGGTGCGCTCCGTGTCGATTGGCTTATACTCGCCGCTTTTCCTGTCGAGCACCTGCACGTTGCTTACGCGCCGAGGCGCGTTGCCCACATGGACAAAGAGCTCGTGCTCGTCCAGCACCACAGGCGAGGCGAGGGTAGTGTCCACCTCCATGCGCAGTCCGCTCACCTGCATGAAGCTGCCATACTCTTCGGGCAGAATTCTCACGCACACCTCCAGCGCGTCGAGCAGCTGCTGTCCGGTCAGCGAGCCTACACTCAGGGTGTTGGCGAAAGGCATCAGGGTCAGCAGGTCGTTGTAGGTCAGTTCGCCTTGCGGCAGGTTGTCGCGAAAGCCGCCGCCGTTCAGCAGGGCGATGTCGGTGCCAGCCACCAGACGGAACGCGTCGGTGCAGAAGTTGCCGATGGCGGTTTCCTGGGTGCGCACCAGGCGGTTGCCCTCGTCGTCGTAGATGGAGAGCGTCTGTGCATTCGTGCCTACCACACGCTCACCCGAAGACATCGTCTCTTCTTTTATTTCATCAACAAAGCTCTGTATCTCTCTGTCTGCGATGATGTTATCAAGCTTGATAAGATATGATGAGAATTCTCCTTCCTTGTCGAGCACCAGCACTCCGGCGTATTCCATCTCCGTGCCAGTCGATGCCAGCAGCACCGGTTCTCCGTTGCGGTTCAGCACAATGGAGTCGCTGATGACGTGGTGGTCGTGTCCGTCCAGCACCACGTCGATGCCAGTCGTGTTGGCAATGACGCTCACCGAGCTGGGATGCTCTTCCACCCAGTCCACGTCGCCCAGATGCGAGAGTGCCACCACATAGTCGGCACCCGCCTTTCGTGCCTCGTCCACAGCACGCTGCGCATAGCTGTACAGTTCTTCGCGGGGCGAGAACGTATAGACGATGCTGTCGCGCTCATCGCGGAAGGTAGGTCCAGCCACATTGGTCGTCGTCGTGGTCAGTCCCACAAAGGCAATGTCCACATCGCCATAGCTCAGCATGCGGTAGGGCGAGAAGACAAGCGAGCCGGTGCGCAAGTTGCGGAAGTTGGCGCACACGATGTCTGCCTCCAGCTTCTGGTCGAGCTCTCGCAGACGGTCCATGCCGTAGTCGAACTCATGGTTGCCGGGCACCACCACGTCGTAGCCCATGCGGTTCATGATGTCAACAATGGCCTCGCCGCGAGTGACCGAACCGACCACATCGCCCTGCACAAAGTCGCCGCACGAGACGGTAGTGACGTATGGCGTCAGGGCATACTGTCCGCTGCGCACAGCTGCCAGCCGCGCATAGCCATCGACGGCGCAGTGCACGTCGTTCTCGAACACGACGATGACGGGCTTGTCGGGGCAGGCGGACCTGCCTCTGCCATTGCAGCTGTCCTCGCAGCCTGTCAGCAGGATGCAGAGGAGAAGAAGAAGTTGGGAGGTGAGGCGGTTAGTCATATCTCTCTGATTGAAAAAAATGTTGTTCATGATGGCAGCGCGATGGCTGTCAGGCAGTTGCGCGTCTCCAGCCCATGCGCATGGCCGTTCATCGGCTCAGCCGTGCGCCGTGTCGCAAATATTAGGCAGGCTGTGTCGCAAATATTTGGCAGGCCGTGTCTGCAATAAAAGGCAGACGGTGTGCGCGAAAGCGGAGCAGCGGCGTATCAATAATCCCCCTGCGCCGCTACGCTTATCGTGATGGCGCGCGCCGCGAGTCAGCCCTTCATAGCAGGTTGTTCTTGATGACCTGCTCGATGACCATCGGGAAGTGGCGCATCTCCAGCTCATGCACCTTGTCGGCAATCTGCTCGGGCGTGTCGTCGGGCGACAGCTCGCAAGAGAACTGCGCGATGTGCTCGCCCTCGTCCAGCTCGGCGTTGACAAAGTGGATGGTGATGCCCGAGCGAGTCTCGCCGGCAGCCTTCACAGCCTCGTGCACATGGTGGCCCCACATGCCTTTGCCGCCAAACTTGGGCAGCAGCGCGGGATGGATGTTGATGATGCGGTTGGGGAACTGGGCAATCAGGTACTCAGGCACCTTGGGCAGGAAGCCCGCAAGGATGATGTAGTCGCAGCCGCGCACTGTGTTCAGCACCAGCTCGGGGTTCTCGTTCAGCTCGGCGCGCGTGATGGTGGTGGCCGGTATGCCCAGACGCTCGGCACGCACCAGGGCGTAGGCGTCAGAGCGGCTGCTCACCACGATGGGAATCTCCACATCGTTGCGGAAGCGGAAATAGTTGATGATGTTCTCGCAGTTTGTGCCGCCTCCAGTCACGAAGATGGCAAGCCTTATCGGCTCAAATGTTTCGAAATCTTCCATGATCTTCTCTTCTTATTTCTGTTCTCTTCTTGTTAAGCTCATTCTTATTTCTGTTCCAGCCTCATGGGCGGAATTTCTTCAAACTCAATGTCTTCGATTTCGTCCAGCGCCTCCTCGGCAGCCTTCTCCTCTTCCTCCTTGCCGCGCAGCGCCAGATGCTCTCTGAACTTGTCCAGCTCGCCGCCAAACTTGTGGGTGGCCCACAGCAGAATGGCCGTGTCGTCAATCAGTCCCGTCACAGGCCAGAAGTCGGGCATCATGTCGGCTGGCGTCAGCACATAGGCCAGCGCGCCTACAATCATGATGAGCGACCAGCCGCTGTAGTCCTTGTAGCGGCCCGTGAACACTTCGCGCACATAGCGGCAAACCAGCAGAAACTCACTCTTCACAGTGCGCAGCCCCGACTTCGTGGCATACTTGCGCGCCTTGGCCAGCAGTTCCTTCAGCTGTTTCGGGTGGGTGGCATAGTATCTGCCCATCTTTGCCCATCCCTTTTTCGTAAAGAAGTTACCGTAGTTCATCTCTGTCAATTGTGTTTTGGGTTATAAATGGATGCAAATATACTGAAATTCACATGGAGTACAAAATTTTCAGATGTTTTTCGCGCGAACATTATATATCTAGGGCAGAAAACGGCGTTTCAGAGGAGGAGCGAGGCACAGCGGGGGAGGGATGTTTTTTTCGAGTAACTGAAGTAGTTGAAGGAGTTAAGCCGATGCCGATGCTAACGTATGCCTTGACACCCGGACTGACTCCTGTGCGAAGGACGGGCGCGGCGACAGCTTCTTTAACCGCTTAACTGCCCGAAAATCTCTCCCCGGCATTCGGCCTGGCCACTCCAGCTCTTTTAGCTGCTAAAAAAAGAAAAACTTTCAAAAACAAAAAAAGTGTCGCTTCATCACGAAGCAACACTCCCGAATTTGTTAGATTAGCTATATTAATGAAAAACTTACTTCTTTTTTTCGAGTGCAAAGTTACGGCATCTTGCAAAAACACGCAAATATTTTGGATATTTTTTTGTTTCAAAAACTTTCGTTCTGGTAAAATAGTCCGAAAAAGGCTAAGGAATCGCCTCGAAAACAGGGAAAGAATAGAAAAATTGTCCAAAATGAAACAAAAAAGTGCGAGGTTGTAAAAAAAACAAAAGAAACTATTGCGAGTTTCAAATTCAATTGCTACCTTTGCTATCACGTTGCGAAACGGTTTTTTCATAATGGTTTCCGTCTAATTGATTTAGACGCAAGTTATTTACAAAAATTATTCATAATTGTTGTTGTTAACTAACTACTAATTATTTACCTATCAATCAACTAACGAGATTTAACTAAAAAAAGCGCAAGTCTCCGGAAGACAGATAAAAGGAGGCTAAGAAACGATGATGGTGCAGAATTGACAAAAGAGACGGGGATGCCAGGCAGACGGGGAAGAAAGGCGATGAAACTGAGCGATGAAAAACATAACGGTATGAATTTGGAAACATTTCGGTTTCTCTTGAGGGAATCGATAGACAAGAAAAATATATAGGCACGTGGGGAATGAAGGCGGAAGGAGTTAGATGGCTAAAAACAATAACTTTCCCCAAAAACCCCAAAGAAACTTGAAAATTCATCAACTCAAGCATTCAAGCATTCAAAAAACTTAAAATAAATTATTTACTAACTCAAAATTTTAGCTATTAACATTTATGAGAAAAATTTACACATCTCTCTTGGCGCTCGCCATGACTATGGTGAGCATGGTGGCTAATGCACAGTACAAGGCTGAGCTCACAACTGACCCAGTAGAAAGCTGGACAGCAGGCTATGTGAACCTCGACCCAGTTGAACTGGCAACAGCACTCGCAACTGACACAGCAACGCTCCACGCAGCAATCAACGCAGGCGGTGCGTTCTACATCAAGACTGCCGACGGCAAGTCAAACGCTTACACAGGCAACACCAACGAGTTCTGGATGAACAACGAAGGTGCGCCAGTTGCTTATGGCGATGAAGCTAAGTGGTTCTGCGGAGTCCTCTACGAACCAGCAGGTTCTGACGCAGAAAGCGGCGCTACTTGGAGCGACTCTATCTACATTTCTTTCGGCCAGATGCCTAACACATTCAAGAACATCTACACTCCTTCTGTGCTCAAGACTACTACTTACCTCGTAGTGGGCGACAAGGAAGTGTCTATCGAAGTAATTCAGAACATCAACGCTGCTCCAGAACCAACACTTCCAGCTCCTGAGACTACACTCTCTAAGCTGAACATCGTGAAGGAGTACACGCTCGAACTTCCATTCACAGTGGGCAAGAGCTACGAAGGCAAGACTTACTCAGCTACATTCGACGGCATCTATGAGGCACTCGGCGTAAGCCAGGCTGAACTCGACGCTGCTGTAGCTGACTATGTTTACACTCAGATTGTTGCAGCTGACACTATTAAGAACGAAATCGGCGAACCAACAGGCGAGTTCATCTACTCTCTCGCAGACAAGCTTGAGAAGCCAGAAACAGCTGCAGCTGGCGCATGGTATGGACGTTACATCAACTACGACGAGCTGAACGACCAGGATGTTCCTCTCACAATCAACGCGCCAATGGCTTGGGGTGCAGGTCATAACACTTTCTACACTCAGAGCATCACGCTGGCTGAAGGCGTTTACTCAATCATTTCAGGACAGTATCCTGACAAGCTCGTTGCTGGCGACACAGACTACGCTTACCACTACATCATCGCAGGCGACAAGGCTGTGAAGGTGAAGATTCAGGTGAAGGTGACTGAGCCAGAAAAGGTTGACCAGGATCAGATGACATTGGTTGGCGAATCTTCAGTTGACGTTACTGCTAAGATTGACAACAACTACGCAACTAAGGGCTTCACTATCGACATGGAAGAAATCGTCACTGCTCTCGGCTGCACAACTGCTGACCTTGCAGACGTATATGCTTACGACCAGGAAGGCAAGTTCTCTGACAACCACACTGAAAGTTCAGGCGGTTTCTACTACAACTCTGAAGGCAAGATTGAGAACTGGGGCAGCAGCTCAGCAGCTTTCATCGCACGTACAACTACTTCTCTCGAAGACGGTAAGTTCACTATCGGTCAGATGCCAAATGCATTCTTCGTTAACATCACAGAAGACACTACAGTGAAGCTTCCACTCATCTTCCAGAACGTTGACAAGTACTGGGTTGTAACTGTAAACTACACAGTTCAGGCTCCAAAGGCAGATACAGGCGACGGAGAAGAGCCTAAGTTCAACAAGGTGGCAAGCGACGGCATCGCAATCCAGATTGTCCCATCAGCTGACACTTACGCTTGGGGAACTACTACACAGCTCGACCTCGAATACATCGAGAAGAAGATTGGCACTACTGACTTCACAGTGCTCACAGACAAGTATGTAGCTCCATCTGAAGAGGGTGGCGAACCAACATTCGAGTTCGATACAAACTACACTTGTACGCCAGCTCCAGGTTTCTGGTACGGCCGCACCGTTTACACTAACTCTGAGGGTCAGAACATCGTGACTAACGCAGGATGGGGAACTAACTCATTCGGTATCACTTACGCTGACGGTGTCATCACATGGTACCAGTTCCCTGGCCAGAGCTCTGCTGGTGAAGAATGGGCTGCTAACCTCTACCTCATGAACGAGGAGACAGGCGACTACATCCAGTATGTCCTCAACGTTCAGTACGTAACAGAAGTTGCTCCAGAAGCAGAGGTGGTTATCAAGGAAGATGTTGAAATCACAGTGAAGGACGACCTCTACAACGAAGACGGACTCATCGTTTACAACATCCCAACTGACAGCATCTACAGCGCTCTCGGCTTGACAGCAGAACTTCTCGAGTCAGCAACATTCCTCGTAGCTAAGTCTTCATTCGCATACGCAGCTGTTGAGATGGAAGAAGGCGCACTCTTCAACAAGGATGGCTTCGCAATCTCTGAAGACGACATCGAAGAAGTGAACGTTCTTGCAAACTTCTCTACAGCAGAAGGTCTGCAGCTCGTTATCGACCCAATGCAGCTCACATTCGAGAAGGGCAACGAGGACTGTGCAGTAATCCGCTTCGCAATCGAGTACGACGGCAAGCGTGCACAGATCATCTACTCATTCTACTCTGAAGAGTCTCCACTCACAGGCATCGAAGAAACTACTACTTCAGCAGCTGCTCCAGTTGAGTTCTTCAATGCAGCAGGTATCAAGGTTGCAGCACCTCAGAAGGGTCTGAACATCATCAAGATGTCTGACGGCTCAACTAAGAAGGTACTGTACTAATCCACAGCACTTCAAGTGGCAGATAGGGCCACATTCCATAAGGAGAGGCGAACCTTTCGGGTTCGCCTCTCTTGCGTTATCTTCTCACGAATGAGCATTGTAGTTTCTTCGATGCCTGTGAGTGGAGACTCTTCAGAGAAGAATGATATCCTTTTTCGCTTCTTCTTTCTTCCCGAAAGCAATATTATCGTTCCAATCAATCATAATAATCCTCCTTCCTGCCACCAGCATTTTGAGGGATTTTCTTCCTCACTGAAATCTCGCGGCATGAGCCTTGCATGGCTTTTGCGGCACGAGGAAACGGTTGCAGGAGGCAACAGGAATTGAAGAAAATTGGAATGGCTTCTCTTACCGCATAACGCGTGTTATGTTAAATAACCCCTGTTTTTATGGAAGTTATATTTTTTATATTGAAATTCATAGTGCTTCCTGTTTTTCATAGGCTGGGCTGCTGCTGTACCTCCTCTATTCGCATAACGAAAGACGATGGCTGAGAAGATTAAAGGAACTGCCGGATACAATAGAGCTTAAAGAGAAATATAACAGGGATCGTGATTTATTCCAGGAAAAATAGCGGAGGGACGGAGAATAAGAAGGACAAAAAAGCTTCCATGCATGGAATCCATGATGGAAGCTTTTTTCATGAAACACAGTTTGTTTCTTTGCTATGTCTTTGCTATGTCTTTGTTCAATGAAAGACTCTCAAAATCTTTCTCCGCTCTTCCTGATTTTCTCCAGCATCATCTCGTTCCATTCTGCTGTGCCAGGAATCTGATAGCGGCTGTTGCCGTTGGGGTCGGCTGTGAAGATGGTTTCGGCCTGCGGCGTGAGTGTCACGATGCCGGGCTGTGAAAGCGTGAACAGGTCGTTGCCCTCTACGGCATGAATCACGGTCAGAGGGTCCCACATCTTCTGCCCTGTGTTGCAGTCGTAGTGCTCATACACCTGGCGGATTGGATGATTGGTGTCCCATGCCAGATCGGCCATCACCTGCTCTGGCGCATACTCGATGGCGTCGCCTACTTCGCCAGCCGAGAAATAGATGGGCACGTCGTCGGGCCACAGGCTGAAGAAGGATTGCGCAAAGGTGATGCCCTGCCCGAAGTTGAAGTCTGGCTTGATGGCATCGCCAAAGACGCCGCCCATCACATAGATGGCTTTCACCTTGCGGCGCACCAGCTCGATGCCGTTGAGCGGCGAATGCTCATCGCCTTCTGACTGCAGAAGCTGCGCCAGGGCTGTGAGGAATCCTACGGAGCAGATTGACACGGAATGGTCGGGCTCTGCGGCCAGCAGGCGGCGGTAGAGCTGCCATCCGTCGGGCAGGTTGTCATAGCTTGCCAGCGTGCGGCGGAACATCGGAGTGCCGTCGGCCTTCGTGTGTGTGCCCAGCGTGCTGTAGTCAATCCACACTTGCGGCTCGTCGATGCCTTCTCTCACCAGCGCGATGGGCACGTCGCCATATCCGTAGTAGGTGTTCATGATGTCAGTCACTTCGGCTCCCGCCTTGTCTTCGCGGTCCACCACCACGCCCAGCAGCTGGCATTTTCCTTCGTCGGCATAGCGGTAGAGCATCTGGAGAGAAAAGAGGTCGTCGGTTGACGAAGGGATGTCGGCATCGAGTATCACTTTCGCCACTTCAGGCTTGTCCTTCCCCTCGTCGTCGTCGTTGCTGCAGCTGGAAAGCATGCCGCCCAGCAGCACGCTCAGCATCAAAAGAGTTTTGATTTTCATGTATTTGTTTTTTTAAGTGTTCTATTTCAACGAGCCGCAAAAGATCACTAAAGGAAAGAGAGTGTGCCAGAATCAAATGGTGACACACTCTCTGTGATTCTGAAGCGGATTATTCTCCGTAAACCTTAGTGATTTGTTCGGTCACGATGCCCCATACATAGCTCTTTTTATAAGAGTCCACGTGTGAGATCTTGGTGATGCCGCCATTCTTTGCAGCCTGATCTATTCCATTGATTTCGCCTTTAGAGCTCCAGAGACCCAGATAAATAGTGCTCTTTGCCTCGCCGCATTTTGAGCCGCGTGGCTGAGTTGTTGCAGTTACTGGAATTGAAGTCGTAGCACAGCTAGCTGCCAGTGCGCAAACAGCTGCTGCTGCCAGTGCCTTTGATGAGAGTTTCATAAGATAATTACTTTTGTTTCTTTTGCAAAGATACAAACATTTCGCTATCTATCAAAAAGATTGTTAACTTTTCTCTTTATCCTCTCCCTGCAAGCGTTCGCCGCCTGCATCATATGGCAAACACCGTGTACGAAATGTTTCGAACGCGGTGTTTGATATATAATGAACACGGTGTGCATGTAGCGAGAAAGCGCTGTGACAGAAAATATCTGTCACGGTTCGCCCAGATGCTCCACGATGAGCTCCACTTGGCGGGGCGAAAGAACTTTGGCCGTCTTGCGGTAGCCGGCCTTGCGCAGCTCGTCGCTGAGGACGGGATGGATGCTGATCCAGCGCATGAGCCGGTTGACGGCAGAACGGGGTGTGAGTTCGGGCGCGTAGAGCTGTGCGAGGTCACGCTTGCTCATGGAGATGATGTCGATGTCGTAGTCGTAAGATTTCATAGCAATGGCATTTATATTTGATTATTGACAAGATAGTTATGATGTTTTTAATTATCTGATGCTTCAGGTTTCTTTGAATTGTAGATAACGTCCTTGTACTGTTCCATCACGCGGACGGCATGCGGGTCGCCAGCAGCAGCCCGCTGTATGATTTCCTCGCGGATTCTCAGCCAGGTCTGCCAGCTCTCCTGCTCCTTGCGTTCCTTTTCCAGCTGCTTCATCCTGCGCTCCTCGGCAAGCTGGTCAAGCCGCCGCTTTTCGGCCTCTTGCTGCTTCTGCTTCTCTTGCATATGCTGGGCGAGGCGGCGGTTGTACCAGTGCCCGAAGTGGCTATAGGCATCGGCCACCGTCTTCGCTCTCACGCCCGTGTTGCTGAGCATGCGGAGAAAGAGGCGGATGTGCTCGTCAAGCTCTGTCTCGCTGATGCCGTTGCCTGTGCTGAAGTGGGTGCGCCAGTGCACATTTGCCTTCATGTGTCCGTGCAGCTCCTCGAGCGAGAGTGTCCTGCTGTCTTCTTCTTCCTTCTTCTTCTCTTGTGTGTTTTCTTCTTTTTCTTTCTCTTTAAAAGATGTGTCCTCGCTGCTATTTGTCAGCGCTGCTGCATCGCTTTGCGCATCGGGAGTGCGCCATGCGCTCAGGCGGTACTCCCAGCGGCTCTGGCTGCCAGTGCCCGTCTGGCGGCACGCAATGAGAGAGGCGGCCTGCAGCTCCGTCCTGCCGCGTGCCACGGCTCGTGCTGTCAGGCCTGTGGCAACGGCCATCATACGGTCGCTCATGCTGAGCAGTTCGGTCCATCCGCGGCGGTTCTGCATGGCCAGCAAGGCGGTGTAGAGATGGGTGGCGGTAGGTGTGAGCGCTACCTGCGCCGACGCATTGAGCAGGGCAAGCACATTGGTAACAAAGGGACTGTTGTGTGGTTTTTTCATGGGAATTTAATTTAGAATTGATAATTGATAATTAAGATTTTTTTTAGCGGTTGAAGTCGTTAAGGCAGACGCTGGTCAGTCGGCGACATCGTCAAGTTTCTTGAAGAATAATTTCAAATGCAACATTTTTTCATCCTAAACCCTTGCATATTCGGAACTTTTGGCGTATATTTGCATCGAAATGTTGCAAACGCGACGCAAAGGTAAGAAATAAATTCCGTATCCACAAAATTTTTTCATCACCTTTTTCGTCAAAAAAACATCAGCCCCCCATCCGGGCCTAACAACTCTAACTGCAAAAAAAATCTTAATTATCAATTATCAAATTTCAATTCTAAATCAACACCTACCCATGACCGACCGAGAGAAACTAACCGCTCTGATGGAGCAATTTGCAGGCGGCAGCCAGAGCCGATTTGCGGCGCAGATAGGCGTGTCGCGCAGCAACGTAGCCACATGGATGCATCGTGGCAGCATCACCGCCAACGGCCGCGAAGCCATCCTCGACGCCTTTCCGCAAGTGAGCCGCGAGTGGCTTGGCGGCGGCATCGACAGCGAGATGATGGACTGCAGCGTGGCAAGCCCCGACACCATCTACTTCAACCGCCACGACCTTGTGCCGCTGTTTGAGGACTGCCGTGCCTCCTGCGGCGTGGTAGAGCAGTTTGAGCATCCCGAACTGGCCGAAGAGCACATCCACGTGCCCGGCGTGAAAGGCAAAGCCGCCATCCCTGCCACAGGCTGTTCGATGGAGCCCACCATCCACGAGGGCGACCTCTGCATCATCGGCGACGAAGTGTCGCTGGGCGATGTGACCGCACGCGGCATCTATCTGATTGTCACGCGTCAAGGACACTGCATGTTCAAGCGCATCTACGACGAAGGTCTCCTCTCCGAAAAGATTCTCGCTCTCTCCGACAACCCCAACTACATGCCCCACGCTGAGCCCGTGCAGAAAGACGACATCCTGCGCCTCTACCCTCTTCGCTGCGTGATGCACAGGATGTAGGAAGCAGAGAACCCACACCCTTTCAGGCATGGGAAAAGCCACCTGCAGAACCGTCTTCCCTCGCCCGAAAGGGTGTGGAACGGGCACAAAAAAAGGAGGAAAGCGCGATGCTTCCTCCCTTGTGTGCCGTTGATTTCAGCAGTTGGTGATTACTTCATGAGCTGAGCCTTGAACTCTTCGCATGGCTTGAAGTAAGGAATCTTGTGAGCTGGCACAACAACAGACTTGTTCTCCTTGATGAGACGGCCTACCTTCTCAGCGCGAGTCTTTGTTGTGAAAGTACCGAAGCCACGGAGGAAGATGTCCTCGCCTGCAGCAATCTGGTCCTTAACTGTTACCATGAAAGCCTCTACGATCTTGAGCGCTTTCTCTCTCTCTACACCTGTCTGCTTGCTGATTTCAGCAACGATTTCTGCTTTAGTCATGATTGAATGTCTTTATTTTATTTGTTTTTATACTTAGTGTGTTCTAGCAAGTTGCTTTCCGACTCCCGATGCGCTCTTCTGCCCTATATATTATTATATGTGTAAGCCTGCTAAAATGGCTGAAACGGGGCGTCCCTTTCGGAAAACGTTTGCAAAGTTAAAACAAATTTACTCAAAAACAAAAACTTATGTGATTTTTTTCTTACCTTTGTGGAAAATTTTATTCACATTATCACAAAATAACCGCTTAACTGAGGGAAATAAAACTATGAGACATCTTTTTGCTAGCCAAATCAGACGTAACGCTGCTGCAGCAATGGTCGCTGCATTATGCACAGTCACTGCATCGGCACAGGAGAAACCCACCATGGGCTGGAGTTCATGGAACACATTTGCGCTGAACATCAGCGAGTCAATCATTAAGAATCAGGCCACTGCCATGAAGACGAAGGGTCTTCTGAAAGTGGGATACAACCACATCAACATCGACGACGGCTACTTCGGAGGGCGCGACAAGAAGACGGGCGAACTGCTCATCCACCCTACCCGATTCCCCAACGGACTGCTGCCCGTGGTGAAGTACATCCACCTGCTGGGCATGAAGGCGGGCATCTACTCTGACGCCGGCCACAACACCTGCGGAAACTATCACGGAGGCGACAAGCTGGGCGAAGGCGTGGGACTCTACGAGCACGACCAGCAGGACTGCGACTTCTTCTTCAAGGAGTGCGGCTTCGACTTCATCAAGGTCGATTTCTGCGGAGGCGTTGACTACCACAACAGCGAGCAGCTCAACCTCGACGAAGAAGAGCGCTACAAGGCCATTGCAAAGGCCATTGCCAACACCGGACGCGACGACGTGCGCATGAACATCTGCCGCTGGGCATATCCAGGCACATGGGCTACCGACATTGCAGCCTCATGGCGCACCACAGGCGACATCAACTGCTCATGGGGCTCGGTGAAGAGCATCCTCGAAGAGAACATGTACCTGTCAGCCTACTGCTACGGCGGACACTACAACGACATGGACATGCTCGAAGTGGGACGCACGCTCACCAAGGAAGAAGACCGCACGCACTTCGGCATGTGGTGCATCATGTCAAGCCCGCTGCTCATCGGCTGCGACATGTCGAAGCTCAAGGCCGACGCGCTCAGCCTGCTCAAGAACACTGACCTCATCGCCCTGAATCAGGACACGCTCTGCATCCAGGCACATGTGGTGCAGCACAAGAACGACACCTACGTCCTCACGAAAGACCTCTACGAACTGCACGGAACAACACGTGCCGTGGCACTCTACAACCCTACTGACAAGGCTGCAGAGATGAGCATCGACTTCATCGACCTCGACCTCGTGGGAACAGTGCAGGTGCGCGACCTCTATGAGCAGAAGGACCTCGGCCAGATGACCGACAAGCTCACCATGACCGTGCCAGCGCACGGCACACGCATCTACCGCCTCACAGCCGACCAGCGACTCGAGCGCAACCTCTACGAGGCAGAGACAGCCTTCCTGGGCAAGTATCAGGAAATCAAGAACAACCAGTCCTTCAAGTCAGGCGTCTATGAAGCCAACGCGGCTTGCTCAGGCGGCATGCTGGCAGGATGGCTCGGCAGCGACCCGAAGAACGACCTGCAGTGGCGCAACGTCTACAGCGACCAGGGAGGAGACTACACCATGACCATCAAGTACCTCTCGGGCGAAAGCCGAAACATCACCGTCAACGTGAACGGCGAAGACGTGAAGACACTCTCCTGCAACTCAGGCGGATGGAGCAACGTGGCAGAAAAGACACTCGACATCACGCTCAAGCCAGGCGAGAACATCGTGCGACTCTACAACAAGTCGTCATCAGCATGGATGCCTAACATCGACTGCATGACACTTCATCCAGCAGAAAGCACGGACCGCGTCATCGTGACTGGCATCAGCGCTCCCGAGACCGAGATGCCAACAGCTCAGCAGAGCAGCAACAACGGACGCAAGGCTTTCTATACCATCGACGGACGCAAAACAGAGCAGCCAGAGAAGGGAATCTACGTGCACCAGGGCAAAAAGGTGCTCTTCTGACACGCACATAACATAACAAGAACACGCCGATGTCGCCACGCTCCGGAAAGTCTGCCCTGCATCAAGAAAGCAGACGCTGAAGAAGGAGGCGAAACGGCAATAACCTGCCATTTAAATAACCTACCATTAAATAATAAAAGAAAAAATGACTCGCAAAAATATTCTGCTCCTGCTCGGATGCGCTGTATTCTCAGCAACAGTGAAGGCGCAAGTGAGCATCGACATCGACACCCAGCAGCGCGGACCCAAAGTGAGCCCCATGCTCTACGGCATCTTCTATGAAGACATCAACCACGCTGCCGACGGCGGAATCTATGCTGAGCTGATTCGCAACCGCTCGTTTGAGGACGGTCCGCGCTACGGCGCACCTGCCGACATGCAGGCGTGGAGCACGCTTGCCGCTGCTCCCTCGCAGCTCACGGCAAAGCTCATACAGCCTTCGAAAAAGACACCGCTGCTCAACAGCGTGCAGCACAACGCCCTGGAACTGAGCATCAAGGCATCACCTGCAGCGCCTGTCAGCCTGCTGAACGAAGGCTACTGGGGCATCAACGCTGTGCAAGGGCGCAGCTACCGCCTGACATTCTGGGCAAAGAACCTGAAGTATCAGGGCACTGTCAAGGCTATCCTCCGCTCAAAAGACGGGTCGCAGATCTATGCCGAGACAGCAGTCGAAGGATTCCCTTCCGCCAAGGTCAAGGGATGGGCGAAGTATGAGGCTGAGCTCACAGCTCAGGGCAACGACCCACAGGCACAGTTCGCACTGGTATTCGACGGTGCGGGACAGGTGCAGCTTGACATGGTGAGCCTCTTCCCTCCTACGTTCAAGAACCGCGAAAACGGCATGCGTCCCGACTTGGCCAATATGCTCTGGCAGCTGCATCCGAAGTTCATGCGCTTCCCCGGAGGATGCTTCGTAGAAGGACAGGAGAGCCCTGACAACGCTTTCCGCTGGGAACGCACCATCGGTCCGATAGAAGAGCGCGAGGGACACTGGAACGTGAACTGGGGCTACCGCACATCCGACGGACTCGGCTTCCACGAGTATCTGCAGCTGGCAGAAGACCTGGGCGCCAAGCCGCTCTATGTGGTGAACGTGGGCATCTGGCACGGAGGCATGACACCCTACGACAGCATACAGCCATGGATTGACGAGTGCCTGAACGCCCTCGAGTATGCCAACGGACCGGCCACTTCCAAATATGGCGCCATGCGTGCCAAGAACGGACATCCAGAACCCTTCGGAATTGAGTATCTGGAGATTGGCAACGAGAACAACCAGCCCGACCCCAGCCAGCAGAGCGACCACTACTACGAGCGCTACGAGCAATTCTACAAGGCCATCCGCGCCAAGTACCCCAACATGAAGATTATCGGCAACGTGGTGTCATGGGGCGACGACAACCCCAAGTGGAACAGCCCCCTGCCTGTTGACTTGCTTGACGAGCACTTCTACCGCTCGCCCGACTGGTTTGCCGCTGCTTTCCGCAAATACGACAGCTACGACCGAAAAGGACCGAAAATCTATGTAGGCGAATATGCCGTGACCAACGGCTACGGCAATCTGGGCAACATGAACGCCGCTCTGGGCGAGGCTGTCTACATGATGGGCATGGAAAACAACTCTGACGTGGTGGAGCTGGCCTCCTATGCCCCCATCTTCGTCAACGAGAACGACGCTCGCTGGCGCCCCGACATGATACGCTTCAGCAGCAGCCGCGTGATGGGAACCCCCAGCTACTATGTGCAGCAGCTCATGCCGCAGCATCTGGGCACACAGGTGGTGAAGGTGGAGCAGACCGACCCCTACAAGGACAAAGCACGCAAGCAGCTGACACCTCTGAAAAACCGCGTGGGAGTCGGAACATGGAATACACGCGCCACGTTCGAAACCGACAAGGAGGCTGACTTCATCTACGGCGACTGGACAAAGGAAGGCAACACCGTGAAGCAGACAGGCAGCAAGGAAGCCACGCTCTGCATCGAGAAGAACATCATCAGCAGCGACCACTACACCTGCAAGTTCCGTGCCCGCAAAGACGAAGGCGCAGAGGGCTTCATCATCATCTTCAACTATGTGGACGAGAAGAACTACTGCTGGGTGAACTTCGGCGGATGGGGCAACACGCAGCACGCCATCGAGCAGATCAGCAATGGCGGCAAGCTGCTGACCGACAGCAAGCGCGGACGCATCGCGCCAGGACGCTGGTACGACGTCACCCTGGAGGTAGCAGGCGACAGCGTGAAGGCATGGCTCAACGACAGACTCGTATTCGACACCGTGCTGAAGCACGACGACACGAAAGGCATCTTCTCCTCAGCCACCATCGACGAGGCCAGCGGCGAACTCATCGTGAAGGTAGTCAACACCAGCGATGCAGCAACCACAGCCAACCTGAACCTGAAGAACTTCAAGCCCGGAACTGCACGCGCCATACGTCTGGCAGCCAACGACGGCATGGAGGAGAACACGCTTGACGCGCCAACCACGATACATCCGGTAGAGCAGCTGCTCTCGCCCGAAGAAAGCAGCGTAGCACTCGACGTGCCGCCCTACTCGCTGAACATCGTCAGAATAAAGGAAGACAAGAAATAATCCCCTCAAAAGGCTGTGCGTCAGGAGAAAACGGCGCACAGCCTCCTTTTCTTTGCTCATTGCAAATATGCATTCACCATAAAAACAACGGATCTCATGACCACCATCATCATCGCAGCCCTGATTGGCGCGCTCGTCACCGCACTCATCATGCAGCAGCGACACCAAGCAGTGCAGACACGGGCCGATGTGCTCGAGGCACAGCTCCAGCTCGCACAAGAACAAGCACAGGCAAGCAGGCAAGAAACAGAAAAGCAGCTCACGCAGCAGAAGGAAGAGGCAGAACGGCTGTTGCTTGCACAGAAGCAGGACGCAGAAAAGCAGCTCGCGCAGCAGAAGCAGGAAACAGAGCGGCAGCACCGCGAGTCCCTCGAGATGCAACAGCGGCAGTTCGACGAAACCATGGCCAAGGTATCGGCACAACTGAAAAACACAACAGACGAGATGCTGAAGCAGCGCCAGAAGGAGTTCAGCGAAGCCAGCACCGCCAATCTGGGACAGATCGTAAACCCGCTGCGCGAAACCATCGACAAGATGAAGCAAGCCATGGCCGACAACACCGAGAAGCAAACCGCCATGGGCGGCGAGATGAAAGCCAACCTCGAGCAGATGATACGCCAGAGCGAAGCGGCACGGAAAAGCGCCGAAGAGCTGGCGCGCACCTTCAAGCTGGGCAACCGCGTGCAGGGCGACTGGGGAGAAACCATACTGGCCGAACTGCTTGACGCTCAAGGATTCAAGCGAGGCATACACTACGACACGCAGCCCTACATCCGCGATGCCAGCGGCAACGTGGTGAAGACCGAAGACGGCACCACCCTGCGTCCCGACATCATCCTCCACCTCGACCAGCGCCGCGAAGTCGTCATCGACTCGAAAGTGTCGCTCACAGCTTTCATGGACTACGCCAACGCCGCCACCGACGCCGAGCGCCAGCGACATCTGAAAGCCCACATCGAGAGCATCAAGGCACACGTCAGGAACCTATCCGCCAAAGACTACTCAGCCTATATCCAGCCGCCCAAAGTGCGCATGGACTACGTCATCATGTTCGTCCCCCACTCTGCCGCCCTGTGGACAGCCCTCAACGCGCAGCCCGACCTATGGCGCAACGCCATGACGCAAAACGTCTTCATAGCCGACGAGCAGACCCTCTTCGCCGCCCTGCGCATCATCAACCTCACATGGACACAGATAGCCCAGGCGCAGAACCACGAGAAAGTGTATGCCCTCGCCAACGAGATGCTCGACCGCGTGGGCCAGTTCATGAAGAAATACGACGAAATAGGCACCGCCCTCGACAAGGCGCTGAAAGCCCATCAGGACGGCGGCAGAAAGCTCGCTCCGCAAGGGCAGAGCATCCTCACCACCTGCGCCAAGCTGCAGAAGCTCGGCGCCAAGCAGAGCGACCGCCACCCCCTGCCTCAGCTGACTGACATCGACGACATCGCCGCCATCGAGGCCATGCCCGAACCTACAGAGGAGAGGCTGGCAGACAGCATTCCAGAACATACAGAAGGGGAATAGCTGTGACGCCCCTGCCGCCAGCGCAAAGCGCCCTGCACCGAATCGACGGTGCAGGGCGCTTTCTGCATGCCAACATCCCGCGCGGGCAGCTCGTGCGCACCGCCTCCCTAATATTTGGAACACCGTGTCGCAAATATTCGGGAGGCGGTGTTCGACATGAGGCGGAGGCGGCAGACGCCTGCGGGAGGGGGTGCGGTATCTCTCCACTTGAATGCCAATAGGCTTTTTGCTACGGCGCCACACAGGCATGCCAGGACTATGCGTTTCTAAGAGACGCTCTGCACAAACTCTCTGTGCCTTTAAGTTTGGTAACTTTGCAGCAAACTCGAGAATGATGCACCCTCGTTTGCGACACCTTGAGCCCCCCGCATAGACTTGCTTGTGTTACCCGTAAAGACATCAACGTGTATAAAAGACTTACGTAAATAGCCACGAAAAAGGTGAAACTTCACCATAAAAGCCGTTTTAGGTGAAAATTTACCGTATAACCACATCTCCAACTTTAAAACAACTCGTATTCCTCTCCGTCAAACGGGAAAATGGTCTCACCCATACAGCTTATAGAGGCACATATTTATATATAATAACGTAAGTTCGACGTAAGAACGAAGCGATAACTACTCTTATTACAGAAACAACTCCATCCCCTATAACCTCCCTTAAACTATTCCATAACTTCTTGTATTGAACTCACGCTATTTTAGCATAAAATTGACAAATCCACGTTAAAACAGCATTTTTGCTTTAATAAATATAAAAAAATGGAGGGGGGGGATTATTGGATGAGAAATATTATATACCTTTGTCATGTAAAAAATAAGCCTATTATAGCGGCTTTCGGTGAAAGCCTAAATCTAAACACATACATACATCATGACGAACTATATTACTCCTTTTGAAGAAAGGAATTTTGGTGCACGCTTCCGTGTAGTATTTGAATTTGCGAAACAAAACTTCGTATCCGCCGTCAAATACAATTTATTGCTGTTCATCGTCCTTGGAGCCCTGTTCGGCTGGCTAATTACCATTTTACCCGACAATCCAAGCGGCTCAAGTATCCGCCGTATATTGGCACAGTTTAGTGTATTTTTCGTATGTTTATCCTATTTCACGCATTACATTGAAAACAAAGGAAATATGAGCTCGACCTCTTTCAAACAAATGTTTGCCAGCTCTGCAATTGCCTTTGGAAAGATGTTCATAGCAGGAATCCCTCTCTTTATAGCAGGTCTTATCATCGGGATTCCTATAGCTTTGATAATTGTCACTTCTGCACATTTTTGGGGAGGAGGAACAACCTCCATTTTATTGAGCATATTGTTACTATTGCTTGTTCTGTATCTATTACCCATCATGAATATTTACTATGTACACTTTTACTTTTCCTGCAGCTTCAAAAACATGATTAGCATATTCAAAGAGAGCTATCGCATGGTGAAAGGGCATTGGTGGAGCACTTTTCTTTTCGGCATCATTTGGGGATATATCAAATCCATCGCTCAGATTCCGCTTGTTGTAGTTCTTTTATTGCCTTTAATGGGGCTACAAGATAAAGTAACACTTGCCATCCTCATGGGCATATCATTAGCATTATCTTATATCGGCAGTTTTTTCACTACCGATGCAGCTTTGATATTCCAATACGGACATCTGAAAGCCCTGAAGGAAAAACAAGAGATAAAAGAAGAGGAGGCTGACACGGTTGCAGAAAATGAGATTTTGGAATAATCCAATTCTTAAGCTATCATAATACAGTAAATTAACATTAAAAAAAGCACTGAAAGTATGAACGGATTTTGGACTTGCTTCTATACTATATGTATATTAATATATGCCATCGCCGGAATCATCATCTGGAGCAAAGCAATACAAAGAGAAAAGGAATGTATCGAGAGAGAAAGTAAACTTTTATATTTTTCACGAAAAAAAGTTTCTATATACGTATTATCTATCTCGCTGTGTATACTAAACTTATTAATCCCTGTGGGTATAGTAGAAAGCCTGAATATAGATCTTCCTGGATTTTCTTTTGGAATTGCTATTCCATTTTTCATATTCACGAACGTCTTTTTAATATTTCTCTTCCGTATATTTTCTCTGTTCGCAATTACCTCTGAACATTTTATCCGTTGGAGGCATTCAGGCTTTTCTAAACCTGAAAAGTTTTGTCTAAGCGAATTAACACATAAGGATAGTATTGACAAACAAAACAACAAGCATTATATTACTCTTTATCAAGAAAATAAGCCAATCACATGTATCAATATCATGCACTATAAGAATAAGGAAAAACTCTTAGAATTTATTCATAAATATACAAAAGAGAAAACAAATGCGTGTGATTCCCAACAGTCCCTATAAGTCTTCACCGTGTGCATGCACACAGTGAGCACGTAGGGATTCTATCTTGACAGGTCAGATTATAGACAGGTGGAAGAGCTTTTTCAACACAGAAAACGAACAATGAACGGGAAACACAAGATACAGCGTGTATGGGTGGATGACACAAGAGTCTCTGCTCTCACGGAGGATGGCTTACAGGCAAGCTATCCTTTCTCCATGTGGAAACGCCTTGCCAATGCCACCCCCGAGCAACGCCAGAACTTCTATCTTTCTTACACAGGCATCCATTGGCGTGACATAGATGAAGATCTCAGTTTTGAGGGAATGTTTTCCGATGCTGGTTTGTGCGAACGTACAGCCACAGAAGATTCCGTCTATTATGAAGTGGATTATCTGTCAAGGGTAGGAGAAGAAGATAATCTGAACAAAGTCGCTGAAGAACTTTAAAAGGGGACTGACAACGAAACTTATGCTTGAAACAACGGAAACCTCCTGAATGGGAATGAAAAAGAATCTCTATTATTTCAGCATCACGCATAGGGTTGAGTTTGTAGCGATGCTTTTTCCTTGCGTTGGGAACTGACAACATGGATTTTTCTTGTTCATTTCATCGAAAAACTTGCGGAATTCATTTGACAGACAGAGATTTTCTGTAACTTTGCACCAAACTCGAGAATGATGAAACGTTGCAGCACTTTTGCCACATACTTTTTTCTGCTG
>JAEIGA010003585.1_pt1 | contig 24242 bp, 37 predicted proteins | sample 9270691 | NCBI WGS metagenome assembly JAEIGA01 (sample SAMN17057246, study PRJNA624740) | gut metagenome | biome: biome; isolation source: fecal sample | host: Bos grunniens | place: China: Xizang | collected 2019 | reverse complement strand
TTATGGTGGAACTATCAAAATGAAAGTTTCGCAAATAATGGGCTTGTATCTACTTTCAAAACAACCAGACTCTTTAAGGCATATACTTGGTAATGGTATTCGTGTTTCAGTATTCAAAGACGGAAAGACCAAAATTGCTGATGAAGGGCGTTTCTTGGGTGATATGGAACTCAAGGGGATCATAGACACTTTAACGGATAGGCAAAAAGAAGTTGCTGACAAGTTGCAACATTATATGGCTACAAAAGGCGCAGAGTGGGGCAATTATGTTTCAGTAGCACGATTTGGCGAAGAATTGTTTACTAACCCGAATTATTATCCTATAAACTCTGACGGAAGGCATTTGCAAGCAAAGGCAGATGAACAACCGAATGCAGCTTCATTGTATGCATTACTAAATTTGAGTTTTACAAAATCTCGTAATGAAAATGCGCAAAATAGAATAATTGTTTATTCAATATTTGACGTGTTCTCTAACCATATGGCAAGTATGGCACAATATAACGCTATGGCGTTGCCTATATTAGATGCGTTAAAATGGTTTAACTATTCACAAACGGAAGTTGATGATGACGGAAATAGATATACTACGGATAGTGTTAGGTCGCAAATGGATAGAGCCTTTGGCACACCAGAAGAAACAAAGCCCGGAAGTGGAAAACAAGGCTATGCAGAGTCTTTTGTAATCAACATTATAAAATCATTTAACGGAACAGATGCGCAAGGCACACCAAACGATTCTATGGGGCTTAAGAATCTTCATAGATATAATCGTGCAATGATTGCTTATAATTTAAGAGTAGCAGTGCAACAACCACTTGCGATAACTCGTGCAGGTGCGATAATTGGCTACAAGTCAATTCTCAAAGGTTTGAAATTAAAGCCTTCTGCAATTAAGCAAAACATTGAAGAAATGCAAAAGTATAGTGGTATTGCAGCGTGGAAGTCTCTCGGTTTTTATGACGTAAATATCTCTCGTGGCGTAACTTCTCTTATAAAGCACGATGAAACTATGTTTGACAAGATAACCGATAAAGGTATGTGGGTAGCTGAAAAGTTAGATACTATTACTTGGTCGGCAATATGGAGTGCTTGCAAGGTTGAAGTTGAACGAAAACAAAACTTAAAGCCTACTGACAACGGGTATTTTGAAGCCGTTACAACGTTGTTTGAAGATGTTATCTACAAAACGCAAGTAGTTGATAGTGTTCTCACTAAAAACGAATATATGCGTGATAAAGGTTTCTTTGCAAGGTCTATAAGTTCGTTTATGTCAGAGCCTGTAACAACGGCGAGTATGTTGTTAGATTCTTATGATAAATATCAAATGGATTTACAACGTGGCAAGTCAATGAAAGAAGCGTGGGCGAATAATAAAGGGCAAATTGGTAGGAAAGTTGCTGTATATAGCATAAGTGCAGTTCTTCTTGCAGCAGTGCAAGCAGTTATAGATGGCGCAAGAGATGATGACGATTACGAAACATATCTTGAAAAATACCTTGAAGCACTTGGTGGAAATGTAGTTGATGAACTTAATCCATTTAACAAGTTGCCTTTTATAAAAGATTTTGTAGAGTTAGGAAAAGAATTGTTAAACATTATTGCTAATGTTGATACTTATGGAAACGAGCCTAACCAAATTTATTTACAATGGTGGCACAACCTTACTGACGGAATACAAATTATCGTAGATAATATTAAGGGCGAAGATACTAACTATACTTGGTATGCAGGTATTTACAAACTCTTATCTGCCGTTTCGGGTATGACGGGTTTACCTATATCAGCACTTACTCGTGAAGTAATTACTGCGTGGAATAACACAATAGGCGCATTTGCACCGAGTCTTAAAGTAAAAGATTATGATGCAGGCGAAAAGGCAAGTATTAAATATGCTTATCAAGACGGATATTTGACGGCAGAAGAAACAATAAGGCTATTGATTGAAAAAGGGTTTGCAAAAGATGAAAACGAAGCGTATTTCATTATTCAAGAGTGGGTAAATGAAGATTATTCAAAGTATGGTAATCTTAAAGACGCTATGATTAGTGGACAAGGCTTTGAAGAAGCAATGCAAGAGTTGTTATCGCACGGCTATACCGAAAAGGAAATTACAAGCCAAATTAAGAGCCAAATTGCTAAAATGTTTAACGATAACGAGATTAGCAAACAAAAGGCTATTGAATTGCTAATAGAATATGGTGGACTTTCAAGAGAAGAAGCAACAAACCGAGTTGATTATTATCAGTTTAAGAAAGATAATCCTAAACTTGAAGGCATAACAGAGTCGGCATATAACAAGTATGTTGAAGTTTGTCAGCCAAAAGGAATATCGGCAGAAACTTATTACGAAGTATGGAAGTACAAAAATGAAGTTAGCAACGATGATAGCATAAAAGACAAAAAACGAAAGGTACTTGATTATATTTATTGCTTGAATATAACAACACAACAGAAACGAATATTGATTTCGTGTTGGTACTAACGACAAAACCTATCGAGAATTTTTCTCGGTGGGTTTTTTCTTTTAGTGTGGGGGTGGGTAATTATTTTAGAAATATAGTAAAATATAGATAACGATTAAAAAGGGAGACTTAAAATGAATTTATCTGTGTATCGTATGACACTTGATATAAGAGATATGGATAGTCAGTTGTCTTTTTCAGTTAAGCAAAATGACACGATGAGACGGCTTATAATAAGTCTTACTGACCATTGCAAGCCATATTCTATACCCGACGGCTGTTATGCCATTTTTACGGCTAAAACAAGCCAAAATACAGTAGTTAGCGAAGGGTGTCAGATTAAGGATAATAAAATTATATATGATATATCGGGTGTTGCCACTGCAACGGTGGGCGTATCCGAGTGTGATATTACATTGTTCGGTGCAGAAGGGGAAACTCTCGCTTCGCCAAATATCACGATGAATGTTTATACATCGGTATTGTCTGAATATGTTGATGAAGTAATAAAATCGGACGAATTTGAGACTTTAACGGCTCTTGTAGGGCAAGCAAATAATGCGATAGTTCAATGTAATGCAGCAGTATCGGGCGCAAAATCTTCAGCAGAAAACGCAAATGATGCAGCAGAAGAAGCAAACGCTTTAGTTGATGAGATAACCGAAAAACTTTCAAGGGGCGAATTTATCGGCGCACAAGGTCCACAGGGTAATGATTATGTCCTTACGAGCGCAGACAAGACCGATATAGCACGCTTGGTTATTGCGCTTATACCTTACTATGACGGGGAGAGTGTATATAATGGCTAATATTCCTATTCGTATAATACAAAGGGGAACTACAACACTAAAAACCAAAGGCAAAGTGTGTAGGGAAGATATAGACGTAATTGTTGAAGTAGAAGGTGGGCAAAACTATCTTGTAGCAACGAGTGAAACGCAAATGAATATGTTTCTTGCAAATGAGAAATATGTTGGTAGTTTTGTTAGATATACGGGTGCGAGTGGGACTTACATACAAGGCGAGTGCTATTTGATAAGTAATGCGCAAGAAGAATATCCACAATATATTGATGAGAACAATGCTCCTATTCCAGAAGGCAGTGTTGCGCCTGTTGGCAGACTTATAATTGACACTACCAAAGAAGTCAATGTTAGAAAATATGCAACGGCACAAGTGGTTGATGGCAATTTGACGGCAGATAATATTAGAAATGGCAAAACTATTCTTGGTGTGACTGGAACTTTTAAAGGCTCAACTGTTATGAACGGAATAATGCCAACGGGAATACTTGAAATAACGGCAAACGGAACTTATGATGCAACTCACAAAGCAAGTGTTAATGTCAATGTTCCTACTTATATTGAAGTAGCAACGGAAAATGATTTGCCGAGTGATTGTGCAGATGGAACGATTGCGATAGTGGGGTAATAGTATGGCAGATACAAAACCTATCTATAAGCGAGTAAACGGCGAGTGGAAAAAACAAACGGCTTTTCAAAGGCAAAATGGAGAGTGGGTTAAGATTAGTGGTAGTGAAACAACTGAATTAGAATATATCGAAAGCACGGGAACGCAGTACATCGACACAGGCGTTTTAGCAACCACAACAACAGACTATGAGTTTGTCGGTTCTATAACGGAAGAAACGAAAACAGTTTGGATTGCAGGTGCGCCCACTTGGATAGGTGTCCACAAAAAAGCAAATACGGTAGCAATTACTCAAACATCGTCGGGGCATACATATAACAATGTCAATTTGAACGAAGTGTTTACCATTGGATTGTTTGGCAACAAAGCATACTTCAATGGAGTCGAAACAAATACTTTGACACGAAACAAGTCCACGCTGACTTTGTTTTTATTTGCATATCACAATTCAACGAATACGCCAGCGATGCATGCTTATGTGCGAATGTATTCGTTTAAGATTTGGGATAACGGCGAACTCGTAAGAGATTTTATCCCTGTATTAGACCTTAACAACAAACCTTGTTTATTCGATAAAGTAAGCGAAACTTTATTCTATAATCAAGGAACAGGCGAGTTTTTATACAAAGAGAAGGACGAAAATGTAGAAATAACAGACCTAACAGGTACTACTTGGCATATACCAAGCGGTTGGACTGCTACGGCTGGCTATGGAGATTTTTACCTTGAAGGGTCGGTTACTGACGGAACTAACACCTACGATAATATTTATAAATGGTATATTGGTTATACTTTCGACGCTGAAGCCTATTCTTTTATTGGCAAAGCTAATACTACTGTTTTTGAAGGCGCAATCTTCCCTAAATTCACATCAACCGATTCTTTTACGCTTACTATCACAGGCGGTACGGATGCAACTAATACATCACTAATATCGTGGTTGCAAGCCAATGCGGTTCAAATTCAATCTGCTCAAGTAACAGTTACAAACAATTCAACTTCTTATGATGCCGAGATATCTTGGAATGGAGCAACAGAGAATGTCGTTGTTTCTAAAAATTCAACAGTCACATTTACTGTACCGCAAGGAACAAATATTACGATACTGTCAACGAGCGGTTTGATGCCTGCGTGGAATACAACCTCAGTTGTTGGAGATTGCGTCGATAATTCGACTACGGGCGGAGATTTCATAATAAACGGAGATTGCTCAATAATAGGTTATCCTTATGATGCTGATGAGAGCAGTAACATTGCTTATAGTCTAAAATATATTCATCCATATTCATATAGTGAGGATATTATAGTACGTTGTGGAAAAATCAGCCACTATACTTCAGACGGAACACTTATATCTACTCAAAACATTCATGGAGAGGAAGTGGTTATATCAGGTGGCGGAGGCAATGTTGGAGATTATTCAATATGCGAACATGCACTATATGTTCGTGCAGAATGGGATAATGATTACTCATTAGTTAGTGGTCAATTATATTCTAACAATGGACTTGTTACAGAACTTAACGAATCTTATAATAATGAAGATTTATATTTAGGTTCAGATGTAGTAATTGAATATGTAGACTAAAATAGAGTATGAGAACATTTAGAAAATTAGAAAAGTCTTTGAAAGAAGCATTTGAGATTTACAAGTCAAATGTTATCTATTGGCGTAATGAAAATTAAGTAGGAGAAAAAACTATGGCAATATATATTCAATATGGCAGAATAGGTAAGCCGATTAAATTAGGCAAATTACCTACTGCATCGGTAGTATATCTCGGTGTAATAGCCGACATATACGGAAAACTTTATAGGTGTGTAGCACAAGGAGAAGGCTATGCTTGGATATCGGCATCAGACGGTCCAACGCTTTCTTATCGTGAAGCAAATCATCATCTTGTGGCAATAACTTCAAACAAAACAACGGTTTTTGAAAAAAATATAGGAGAATAAAAATATGTGGTTAACCAACTATAAGAAAATGAAATTAGCAGATGCGCTTATGTGCGTAGAAAAGTCAACATCTACGAGCGTTGTAAGCGTTAAGGATTGTTCGGGGGCAAGTATATCGTCTATTAAAGGAACGGGTATGGCTAGAGTAAACGGAAGATTTTACGGTTATCCTTTTTCACAAGAAACGCAAGTATATAACGGAATGGCTAATGGTGACAATGAAATATATCCTTTTATATTCTTTCATATAGGTAGTGGCACAACTAAAGAAACTGCCGATGACTATAAAATGGAACAAGAAATAACTACGGGGTTTTCTATCGTGCCACAATACGTCTCAAATACCGATAATTATTCGCTTAAAAGATGTGTTTTTATTACCAACATTTCGGAAAGCGAAATGACTATTAAGGAAATAGGTATTACTGTTTCTTCGGGTTCTGAGTATTATCAAGGTAATACAAATTTTAAACAAGTACTTATTTATCGTGAAGTGCTATCTACACCAGTTTCACTTGCAGTAGGCGAGTCAGCAAAATTCATAATTACCGACAATTAAGGGGTGGGGTATGGAATTTAAGTTAGCACTTGGTGCAAGAAAGTTTGTTAGAATACCAGACGTACTTATTGCAGGCGAAAAGAACGTTATTGTATTAGAGTCTAATCTTTATAAGTTAGGCACTCTTGGGGTAGTTATTAAGAACGAACACAAGGAAGATTCTTATGTGTTGGAGAATAAACAACTTATTGACATAACCGAATTTTGCCAAAACGCTTGTAAGATAGAGATAAAAGTAGAACTGATTATGTCTGGTAGAACGGTCAAAATATGGTATTTAGAGCCGTTAATTGTTCGTGAAATTGACAAAGGCTTTGAACTAATACCAGAACTTGTTGATATGCGAAACGAAATCGCTACAATGCGAAAAGTTATCGCACAATTTAACGCAAGAATAAAAGAAACTATGTAAAGGTAGGTGATTAAAAATGAAAACATTAAAACTTTTTACAACGATGCTTCTTATCACATTAGCAATGACTTGCATTTGTTGGGTAGGAATAGGCACGGCATATGCCGAAGAAACGACTACGGAAGTAACAACCGAAACGGAAGTAGTAGAAGGTATGACCGAAAAAGATTTAAGTGATTATTGGGAAAGCTTCAAGCAAAAATTGTCTGATACGGCAACTTGGGTATCTATTGGCTCAGGCTTGCTTACTATTATTAGCACGAGTGGGCTTATTGGCTATGGGGTTAAAAAAATACTTGCTTTATTGTTAGACAAGGCTGACAAAGAGTCGGTTAAAAAGGAATTTGTCGACCTTAAAGAGCAAATCTTAGGCGAATATAACACTAATCATAAAATGCTTGAAGAAAGGTTAGAAAAGACCGAAAGCAACGAAGATAAATTTTTTGCTATTCTTTCAGTGTTTATGCTTAACTGTAAGATACCCGATTGCGCAAAGGCTGAAATTATGGCAATGCTAACTAATATTAAAAAGTATAGTGGGGATATTTCAGAGATTGTTACAAAAGCGCAAGAAGCAATAGATAACGCTCAAAATGAAAAAATGAGTTTAGAGTCTCCTTCGCCCGAATTGGATAAATTATTATTAGAAGAAAAGGAAAGCAACGTTGAAATGAAATTGGGGTAAGGCTATGAAAAAATTATCAACACTATTTAGTTTTTTAGGGTTTATGATACAGTATATAGCGCCTTTAATTCTATTTGGAGACATTATCCCTTATGTTAGAGACCACGTTGGGTTAAGTTTAACTTGGATGGGGTATATTGCAATAGGTATATTCCTTTTCTTAGTTTCAAAACGCTTGAAAGAGAAAGTTTTAGAAAAACCAAAGTCAATTATTAGAGCTGTGCTTTTATCTATTTTTCCTATCGTATGGTGGCTTGTGCTATTCATTGGTATGGGGTGGATTAGTACATTACTCCTTAAAGTTGCTACATATTGGAAACATATCATTTATTTTATTGTTATTGGTAGGGGCTTTTGCGTTGCAGCAGAAGCAGTTTGCAATATTGAACCTAAACCTAAGGAGAATAATCAATGAGTGAATTTGGGAACACGTATAGCAATATTGCATCGAAACAAAATGAAGTGACCAAAAAACTTGTCAAGTTCGGTAAGGACTTCTTTCCTTTTATAATTTTAGTTCTCAACATTGTCGTGTGCGTTTGTTCACGGTTGTTTAATACTTGGTTGGAAAACCCTTTTACAGCCGATTTCTTTATTCAATTAGGGACAAATATACTAACAACAATGTTTTGTTACGCAACATTTCTATCTTTTGGCGAAAGAAACGAAAAAGCGTTGTCTAATAACTTTGGAATAAATCTTGATACGTGGGGAAAGTTATCGGGCAAGGTTAGAAACGGCTACTCTGACCACTTTATTGAGTATTGCAGGGAACAAGTCGAGAAAGAGAGAGAAGACAAAAGGCACGCTATTATTCTTAACAATACAATGATAACTATTGACAAGTATGAAAAAGAATACAAAAAACTGTCGGTAGAAGAAGTCAATCAACTTTATTGTAGTGGGAAAATTTCAAAAAAAGATGCAAAATGCATAAATAAGGCGAACGCAACACATAAAGTTAAACCTATCAATCCACTTTTAATACTTTGTGGCGTTCACGAGTCAAATATAAACGACGTGGGCAGAGACGGAATAAGACCTTCTACCGTTTCACTGCTTTCAAGACCTTTAGTAATGTTTATTTTAACAGCGGTAGTAACAATGTTCAAAGGCTCTTGGCTCGGCATTGGTGATGCTTCTGCTGTTTTTGATATGATATTTTCTATCTTAATGATAGTTTTATCTTCCGTATTTGGCTACACTTCCGGTTCTACTTGCGCTAAAAAAGAGAATGATAAAATTAAAGGTAGAATTTACTTTTTGGAAAGATTTATGCAATCACAAGCAAATAAAGAGCAGTCAAATTGATTGCTCTTTTATATAATGAAAGGTGGGATAATCTTGATTGATTGGAAAAGAAAACTTACATCAAGGAAATTGTGGCTGGCTATTGCAGGATTTGTTGCCGGTGTCGTTGCGTTGTTTAGTGGTACGGGCAACGTAGAAGGTGTAATAATGGCGCTTGGCTCTGTTGTAGCATATATTTTTGGCGAAGGCTTGTCCGATGCAGAAAGGAAAGAATAATGAAAATATCACAAAACGGAATTGATTTAATCAAAAAATGGGAAGGGTGCGAGTTAAAAGCGTATAAATGCCCTGCTGGTGTTTGGACTATTGGATATGGTCATACGAACGGCGTAAAAGAAGGGCAAAAAATAACGCAAGAACAAGCAGAAACTTTTTTAAGGCAAGATATTGAATACTTTGAAAAAGGTGTTACAAAACTTGTTTATGTGCCTATAACACAAAATCAATTTGATGCGCTTGTTAGTTTTGCTTATAACGTTGGGCTTGGCGCTTTCAAGACAAGCACGCTAAGAAAGAAGTTAAACGAAAAAGACTATTGTGGCGCATCTAAAGAGTTTGCAAGATGGAATAAGTCAAAAGGTAAAGTCTTAAAAGGCTTAACTAATAGAAGAAAAGACGAAAAGTCTATGTATTGTAAATAAAGAAAATGAAAAAGATTTGGAAATGGTTAAGAACGAATTTAATAAATAAAAAAATGATAATTCCCACGTTGATTGGCGAAATTATCTTTTGGGGAGACTTGATTGCGCTTGCAATACTGAGTCTATTTAAGCCATCTTTGTGGGCAGTATTCGGCAGTGTTTATTTTATTCAAGTAACCATACTTCCTGCAATACCGATTCAATTAGGTATAATCTTTTTTATAAACAAAATAATAAACAAAATGAAAAAAACAAGTCAATAATTTTCTATGTTAATATTTGACATTTATAATTCTTTTGTATATAATTAAAGAACTACTCAAAACCGAGTAGTTCTTTTTATTATCATAAAACAACATTGGGTACACCTAATGTAGTTTGGTGCTAATTATAATTCATAAAAAAATAAGCTAATGCTTTCATTTGGCTTGTTATAGACTATCTTTTCTAATATCGTTCTTAAAGCCTTATTTTTGGCTTGTGGCGTGTTTTTGTCGTTCTCGATAAATTCCACAATCCCTTGTACTTTCGTGGCAAATTGCCCTAAATCTCTCGGCTTTTCGGCACTTTCTTGTTCGCTTAACTCTTTTAATTCGTTTATTCTCTTTTCTATCTCGGTTTTATTATCTGCATACTGTTTAATATCATCTATTCCTGCAAGGTAGGCTGACTTTGCTCTTTCAAGCTTTCGTTCTTCAAGGCTTATAAGTTTAGCATAGTCGGTGCTATCTTTTTTTATTGCCTTTTTTTCGGGTGATAAAGTAAATTGGTGCGTTGCGATTGCTTGTTTTAAGCCGTCAATGATTGCTTGTTCAAGGCGTGGGGAAGTGATACCGTGAGAAGTCTTGCAATTACCTTTTGTATAGCCACAACATTGAAGAAAAGGAACTTTGTTTTTACCACTTCTACCTGTTATAGCAAGTGTACCACCACACGAACTGCATCTAACTAAACCTTTACTCATTACCGATACGGGTTGATTTGACTTTGAATACTTTGCATAAGCCTTTTTGTAGTTTTCATTTCTCTCTTGAACTTTATCCCATATTTCCATTGCTACAAGTGGTTTATGGTGTCCGTCAACAATCATAACGCTTTCATTGTCAAGGTCGTTTCGGCTTACTGCTCTCGTTCCGTCAGAACTCCAACGAATTTTACCGATATATACGCTGTTGGTTAGCATATAGTTTAGCCATTTAGTAGATAATTGATAACCTTTCTTTGTGCGAATACCTTTTTGGTTAAGGTCTTTGACAATTTGCCAAGCACTTTCGCCGTTTGCATAGCGAGAAAATATCTCTTGCACGATTTCGGCTTCTTCTTCGTTAGGGTAGTATTCTTTTTCTTTTATATCGTACCCATACGCAGGCGCACATATAGGCTCGCCACGAGATACCTTTTCGCTCATACCACGCTTTACTTCAACGGCAAGGTTGATAGAGTAGAACTCGTCCATCCACTCTATTATTCGCTCTATCAATGTGCCAAACGGTCCTTCGGGGATAGGCTCTGAAACTGAAACAACATTTACGTTTATTTTTCGTAGTAGGTTTTTATAAACGATAGATTCTTCTTGATTTCTTGCGAAACGAGAGAACTTCCAAACATAGATAACGTCAAAAGGGTGTTCCTTTTCTTTGGCTAAACCTATCATTCTATGAAACTCATTTCTTTTTTTAACGCTTGTTCCACTAATACCGTCATCATAGAAAACATATTCATCGGGTATAATATAGCCTTGTCTTTCGGCAAATTCCCTTGTTTTCTTTAGTTGACTGTCGGGCGAATATTCATCTTGCATTGTTGTAGATACACGAATATATGCAGCTGCAATCTTTGATATCATAATATCACTCCTTATTTATTCGGTTTTTAGTTTTGTGTAGTAGTTCCTTATTTCATTTTATCAAATTTTTCATACACTAAAAGCAATTTTTCAGTGTACATAAGTTTCATTTCAAGTATTTCAATTCTGCCTAACAAAGTTTTATTTTCGCTTTCTAACAAGTTTTTTTCAGCAATTAAAAGGTTGTAATCATCTTTTACTTTGTTCAATTCTTCTTGCACAACTTCTAATTTTACTGAGCCAACAATAGTATTGGTATCGTTGGTTAAGTCTTGTAGGGTAAGCCCAAAACCATTTGCAAGTTGTTCAAGTGTTGCTAATTGAATAGTGACATCGGGATATTTTTTAATTCTTTTAATTGTGTTCTCTGATACGCCACTTTTTTCAGCAAATTGTTTAGTGGAATATCCACTTTTTTCAAGTTCGTACAAAACTCTATCTCTCCACATAATATTTTTGCTCCTTTTAGATAATATTTTGTTAATTTTAGAAAAATGTTGTTTGATTTATAAAAATTTTGGTTGTCATAAACCTTGATTTGTCAGTTTTAATAGTGTTATAATTTCTCCGAAAAATGCAAAGGCGAAATGGTATCATTTTCATATAGATTTTTAGTAGTTTTTTTGATAAAATTTACTAAAATTACATATTACAAAAGGGGGTTAAACTCTATGCCACAAAAACTTTTAATAGAACAAATAACTAAACTATTGTCTAATGCAGACATTGACCTTCTTGACTTAATCTATAAATTACTTGTTAGAGAAAGCCGATAGCAAGTGTTTAACACTCTCATATTGCTCTGGTGTAAGTCCGTTTAATGTACGGACTACATCGGCAAACCCTTCATCACTTCTTAAACGAACGATTATATCTACAAGAGCATCGTTCTTTTTTTGTTGCTCATTTCTTTCCATCGGAACGTCATAACCCCAAAGCCACATTTCAGAAACATTAAGAGCAATAGCGAGTTTATTTATAATGTCAGACTTTGGCTCATATCTTCCTAATACATAATTACTAATACCACCTTTTGAAAGCCTAGTTAGTCTTGAAAGGTCGGCTTGTTTTAATTTTCTTATTCTCATTGCTTCTTGTAATCGTTTAGATGTAGTTTCTATTTTGTTCCAATTTTTCATAATATAACTCCTTTCACATATAGATTAGCACAAAAGTTGGAAAAAGTCAACAAATCAAGGCACTTCGCAAAAAAAGTTTTGAAAAGTAGTCAAAATTGTTTGACATATTGTGAAAATGGGTATATACTAATTGCGAAAAGACTTGAAATCAAGTCAATTATTCAAAAAGGAGAAACAATAACAACAATGAACAGAACTTACGGAAAACTTCGAGAAGAAATCAAAAAGAAATTCCCTACGATTGAAGCGTTTTCATCTGCGTTAAATAGGGATAGAAGCACTATTAGTGCTAAACTTAATGGCAAAGTTGCTTGGACTCAAAAAGATATAGAAGATACTTGTAAGTTGTTGGATATTCCAATGACAAGTGTTAGCGAATATTTTTTTTACTAAAAAAGACTTGAAATCAAGTCGTTTTATGGAGAAAGCAAAATGGCAAAGCAAATCACAGTAAAACTTTACATAGGTAATCAAGAAATTGAAACATTGACAGAAGAACAAAGAGAGAAGATAGCCGAAAGGTTGTCAAAAGAGATGAGTTTGTATTACACAAATAATCCAAACGAATACGAGAAGGTGTGAAATGAAAGAATTAATGAAGGCGATGCACGATAGACGTATCGAGTGTTTAGACGAATACGAAAGACACGAAAACATAGCTGTAAAGATTGAAAGGCACGGCTTGAATATGAAAGTCGAGTTTAAGAACAATAAAGCAGGTGTGTTAGCAAGGGAAATGTGGGCGAAACTCAATGAGCCTATAAAAATATAAAGGGGAAAAATTATGAAAGAAACTTACAATAATGTTTATTCGTTTTTAGTTATGGGAAAGTTAACGCAAGGCGAAAAGATTTATGTTTTAGACAAGAAAGAAAAAACCGTAGCACTATTAAACGATAACAAAATAACAGAAGTGCTTGCGCTTTTGAAAGATGCAGAGAAGAACGAAGAAAGATATTTGTTCTGGACTGAAACGGAGAATAAAAATGGCTAAAACATACACTTATTTTAGGAAAATGGGCGAAATTTATCGAGATACACCGTTTGGCAGAGAGTGGGACGGAGATGAAGGATATGATTTTGACTTTACACCCGATGAAGATGAGTTTAGGGAAGCGTTAAAACCATTAGTCGAAGAAGAATATGGCGAAAACGCTTGGAAACTTGTTGAAGATTTTGGCTTATATGATGACGTTGCAGCAGGTTATGAAGAACAAATGAAAGAATATTTTGAAGATGAAGCAATGGAGAGTGAGAACAATGATTAAAAGTTATGATGAATTAAGAAAATTAGACGTAGCACCTTATATAAAAAAGAGGGACGGAGCAGATTATCTTCCGTGGGCAACCGTTGTTGACTTGTTGCACGATAACGGCGCTAAAAGAGTTTATTGGACACCGATTTACAACAGTAATGGAAGTAGCCTATTTATGTCAGAGCAGACTTTTACGGATAGCAAGGGCAATACAAATAGATGCTATGAAGTGAGAATTGAAATAACGGTTGATGATGAAGTTTTTGAGTATAGTTATCCGTTGCTTAATGGCATAAATCCTGTTAAAGACAATTCACTTAACCAAAACGTAGTGTACAAGGCAATGACAAGAGCGTTCGTTAAGGCAATCGCCGTTAGATATGGCTTAGGTTTTTCGCTTTGGGTAACTGACGAACTTGAAAAAGATGCAGAAGAAGATTTGTACAAGCACAGTTTAGATGCGATTAAACTTCGTATGCAAGAAACCTACACTCAAAAACTGCAAAAGAAGATGTCCACGAAGGATATTGCTGACGGCTTGAATATGACTGAAGATGAAATAAAGGTTATATTTACATATTTTGACCAACTTAAGAGATTTGAAACGGCTCTTCAAAAATTATGATTAGCAATAAAGATAGAAGTGGGTTTTTTGGTGCAAGTGACGTTCCTTTTATCGTTGGTAATTGGACAACAAAGACGTGGCATAAGTGGTGGCTGACTAAAATCGGCATAGATAGGAACAATGTTGAAACTGTGTCAATGAACGCAGGAACACACAAAGAACACCAAATACTTGATATTATAAGCCCTTTCATTGAAAAGGACAAGCAAATACTTATTGAAAGGCTTCGTTTAAGAGTAAATCTTGACGGAAATGTGGCAAAGCATATTTACGAAGTAAAGACTCGTAAGGAAGAACAAGGGTGGAAAGTGCCTAAAAAGTATATTGAGCAAGTAAATGTTCAAATGTACGCTTTTGACACTTGTGAAGCTGATTTAGTTGTTTATGAATTGACCGAGAAAGATTATAAGAATTACTTTTTGCCTATTGATATTGCAAGGCTAAATTATTACCCTGTCAAACGAGATAATGCGTGGTTAGAGAGTGTTTTCTTGCCGAGAATAGAGTATTTGGCTGACTGTTTAGAGAAAGGCATATATCCAGACGTAAATAAGTTTAAGAAGGAAAAGAAAGATGCTAAAAGGCAAACTAATTGATTTAAGAGAAGATGGAACGGCTATTATTCAAGCACGAGTGCCATTGCACCAAGTTTTACATAGGCAAGTCAAAGAGTGCTACATAGATTTAATTGATAGCCGACCATTATCGGACAAGCAACGCAAATGTTGTTATGCACTTATAAATGCAATAGCCGAGTGGAGTGGTAGCAGTACGGAAGAAATAAAAGAAGCTTTTAAGTTAGAGTTTTGGGCAGAAAAGGTTGACACTCTTGCCGACAAGATATTCAGCCTTGCAAATGCTCCAATGAGTTTAATTGCCGAGTTTCAAAAGTTTTTGGTTAACTTCATTATAACAAATGACGTGCCTGTGAAAAGACCGTTGCTTGAATACGTTGACGATATTGCGCATTACACCTATATGTGCTTGATACATAAGAAGTGTGTAATTTGTGGCAAAAAGGCTGACTTGCACCATATTGACACAATAGGTATGGGTAATAACCGAAACGAAGTTGAGCATTTAGGTAGAGAAGTTATGAGTTTATGTCGTGAGCATCACACGGAAATGCACACGATAGGCAATAAAGACTTTAAGGATAAATACCATCTTGACGGTGGCGTTGTCGCAGATAAAACGATATTAAAAATTTACGGATTAAAGAAATAAGGATAAAACAATGGATAAACAAGCATTTATTAACCGATCAAACAAGGGAATTGTTGTTATAGAAGGCGTAAAATTAGATATTAAAATATACCCCGACAAAGACGGCGATGAATTTATATCTATTGATATGTTTCCTATCACGCCATTACATTTGCCGACACAATTAGGGGGTAAATGGCTAAAATATACCGATGAAAATGAATTTTTATCTTTTGAAAGCGAAATAAAAAAGCATAGAGAACGTGCAGAAGATTTTTATAAAAAGGCACAAAGAATTGTAAAAGCAACCATTGAAAACGGTTTTATTAAAATTATAGAATTACCCGAAGAAGTAAAACAAGATTTTTGTATATGGGAAACCGAAGAACAAAACCAAAACGCAATTAAACGCTTTATAAAAAGACCACACAAAATAGCACGCATTAACGACAACACCATTTTTGCATTAGGCAACTTTGCATTAGATATTGACGGAGTTGTTTATAAACCATATTGGAGTTATTGGTTGGATAGACCATTTTACTATTTTGAAAAGGAGAAATAAAAAATGAATAAAACGATTTTGATAGGAAATTTAACAAGAGACCCAGAGTTATCAGAAACGCCAAGTGGCGCAGCAGTATGTAAATTTAGCATAGCAGTATCAAGAGATTATGCAGATGCTGACGGAAATAGAGAAACTGACTTCTTTAACATTACAGTATGGCGTGGTAGAGCCGAGAATTGTGGCAAATACCTTAAGAAAGGTAATAAGGTAGCAATTGTCGGTAAACTACAAAATAGGTCGTACGAAGATAAAGACGGCATTAAACGAACTGTAACGGATATTATTGCTGATGAAGTAGAGTTTTTAACACCGAAACAAGCGAGTCAAGAAGAAGAAAGCGTTGTATCAATGACAAGGCAACGCCCACAACTTGAACAAATAGACGATATTAAATTGCCTTTCTAAAGGGGGTGCTAATATGTTAGAGAAGAAACCTACACAATGTCAAAGAATAGTTAAATATATACAAGACTTTGGTGCAATAACTTCTTTTGAAGCATACCGAGAATTAGGAATAACACAATTAGGCGCAAGAGTATTTGAACTTAAACGTCAAGGCTATAAATTCAAGACTACTTTTAAGGCTGACAAGAACAGATACGGAGAGCCGATTAAGTACAAGATTTATTCTTTAGAAAAGGAAGAGAACGATGGCAAATTACAAGCAAATTAAAGCAAATGAGCGAAAGAATATAGAAATGCTTGAAGAACATTTTGGCGAAATATCAAATTCAAGTGGTATATACATTCTCACTCGTGAAGAAAACGGCATCAAGTTTGGTTATGTAGGACAAGCAAAGCACATATTACAAAGACTTGCACAACATTTAAGGGGTTATCAACACATTGATTTATCTCTTAAAAAACACGGCTTATATTCAAAAGAGAATCCAACCGGGTATAAATTAGACTTTACTCTTTGTGGCACACACGCTCTTGACGAGTGGGAACAAATGTATATTAAAAAGTATGCTAATTTAGGTTATCAGCTTCGTAACCATACATCGGGTTCGCAAGGCAGTGGAAAGGTTGTTTTTGACACTGCCAAGCAACCAAAAACTTATACCGAAGGTAAAGCATACGGAAGAAAGCAAGTTTTAGCCCAAATTAAGCACATTGTGGACTTGCATTTAGTGGTGGCAGTAAAAAGGGACAACAAGAACGACAAAAAGGCTTTAGATAAGTTTTTTAGGCTTATAAATGGAGAGTAGATTATGGCTGAACGTAGAATGTTTGCAAAAACAATAATTGATAGTGATGCTTTTATGGATATGCCACTATCTGCACAAGCATTATATTTTCATTTATCTATGAGAGCAGACGATGATGGCTTTGTAAATAACCCTAAAAAGATACAAAGAATGGTCGGTGCATCAGATGATGATTGTAAATTACTTGTTATGAAAAGATTTGTACTAACTTTTGAAAGTGGCGTGATAGTAATCAAGCATTGGAAGATACATAACTACATTCAAAAAGATAGGTACAAAGAGACTGTTTACCTTAAAGAAAAAGCTTCTTTATCACTTAATAAAAACAAGGGATATACGGAATGTATACAAGACGTATCCAATTTGGAGACACAGGTTAGGTTAGGTAAGGATAGTATAGGTAAGGTTATAGATAGCAGTAAGAAAGAATGTAAGAATGAATATATAGAAGAAACTAACAATACGTGCGTGCGTGCGAGTTATGAAGAAATTATGAAAGATTTTGGCGTTAGCGAGTTAGTTCAGAGAAAACTATTCGAGTTTATTAAGCATTTGAAACTACATAATGTTGTAATGATAAATTCCCGGTTAGAAAGCATCATTGTTAGTCTTGATATGAAATACGAAGAAGACGTTGATAGAATTGCTTGCATTGATAGAGCAATAGTTGGTGGACATAAGAAACTTGAATTTGAGTAGGTGGGATTATGACAGGCTCATTCTTAAAGTATGAAGTTAAATGCCCTTTCTTCAAAAGGGACGTAAATAGGCACAAGATTGCTTGCGAAGGACTTGTTGATAATTCTAACATAGTCTTGTCGTACAAGTATGAGAAAGATTTTAAGTGTCAAATGCACAATTACTGCTGCAAGAATTATAAAATGTGCGAAATATACAGAATGTTGATGGAAAATAAATATGGAGATTAAAAGGAGAAAAAATGAAAGAGTATAAGAGATTAAAAGATAATTTGAATGTGTTGTTAATGCACAATACAACCAATAAAAGCGTTTTACAGTTGACCGATTATAGAAAGACTGAAAATGAACTTATTAAGGAAATCGTTTACGATGCTCAAAAATTGACTGATAAAATCGAGAACGGAACACTTATTGAGTTGCCTTGTAAGGTGGGGGATACGGTGTATTGTATTTATCGTGATGATGATTACGAATATTGGATAGAAGCCGAAGAAGTAGTCGATTTTATTATTAACGATTGCGATATAGATATTGGAACGGCTTGCCGTATGATTGGTAAGGTGTATAGAGAAGAGGTATTCCCAACCAAAGCCGAAGCAGAAGCAAAATTAAAGGAGTTAAAGGGAGTATGATAAGTGAACAATTATTAAATAAATTAAAAGAGTGTTTTCCTTGTTGCTTTATAAATCGCAACAATGAATTTATTGGTCTTTTTGAATACAAAAAACATATTGTAAATAGTTATTTTAGGCTTGACAATGTTGCAAATGATTTAGAACTTAAATGCAAAGTTTTAGAATATTTTTCAAGGCCAGCATTCAAAGGTTTTACATTTGCCGACCAACATTATAAAGAAAGACAAATTGGCGAAGAAGTTTATAAATACCACCTTGACGGAATAAATGCTTTTTTAGGAACTAATTTTGATACTGAAGATATAGAAGAAATATATTGTCGTTTAGGCAATGGTATAAACCGAAAGTTATGTATCAAGTTCATAGAAAGCAAATACGATTTCAGGGTATTAAAGGAGCAACAAAATGAAAGATAGATTAGTAAAGATATTATTAGCGGAAATCGCAAAAATAGGATTAACAAAAGAAGAAATAGAAAAAGAGTTACCGTATATCCCCGAAAACGAAAGGTTTATTCCCGTAAACCTTTTAATAAATCTTATCGGTGATACAGAAAAAACAGTAGAAAGCGAGCAAAGGTATTTAACGCCTAAAACAAAATTCTTATATGTAGAGGACGGAAGCGTTGAATTAGACTTGCTTGAAAGTTCTTTATTTGAAACTAATCCCGAAATAAAAATTGTAGTTTATAGGCAAGGTAGTCATCCACCGATTTTAAGCGAGGGTAAAAACAATGAAAGATAAAGAAAAGCAGATTGAAGAAATGGCGAATTGTTTTAACTGTGTTTGTAAACCTGTTTGTATGAAAACAGCCGATATTAACAAAGAACAAGAGTTGTTATCTTGGAACGAATATATCAAACAATATGGGTGCAAACACTACCAACCAAAACTCCCCGAAGATAGTGTTGTGCTTTCAAAGGAAGAATATGAAAATATTTACGAACAAGCAGAACAAAATGTTTTAGCAAATATTGCTGACGGTGGAACTTCTTGTCATCGGTGTATAGAACAACACGAAAAGAAAGCAAGTAAGGAAACGGCAGAGAAGTTTATAAAAGAGTGTAAAAAATATAAAGTTAAAAAATTTAGTCCGATAGGTATAAGCCAACGAGACACAGGTGTTTTGTGGATAGAAATGCCTGAATGGAAATTTGACGAACTCGCAAAACAATTCGGTGTTGAGATAAAGGAGTAGGGGTATGGCAACAATAGAGTTTGATTTAATTTGCACATTTACACCAAGTGAACTTATGCAAATGGTACACGATTTAGAAGTTGAGTTTGGAATAGAAACAAAGGAGCAAGTAGGGGTATGAAATCAGTTTTAATCAGTATTCAGCCTGAATGGGTTGAGAAGATAGCAAGTGGAGAAAAGACCATTGAAGTTAGAAAAACAAAGCCAAAGTTGGAAACACCGTTTAAGTGTTATATTTATTACACAAAGAAAAAACACTTGTTGGCGATTTTTAGAAAAGGCGACTATATATTTAGCGACGACCATAGCGCAGGAAAGTTTGACGAAACAATATTTGTAAAAGGTGATTATTATTGGTCGGGCAAAGTAATAGGCGAGTTCGTGTGCGATAAGATTGAAATGGTAAATGCAAAATGTAGCGATTATGGTATTGACTTATTCTATCACGATTGTATGGCACAAGGTTGTCTAACCGAAAGAGAGATTGAAAAATATTTCAATATTCCCAAAGATAAAGATTTAAGAGCAATGAAAGGTAATGGCTACGCTTGGCACATAAGCGACCTTAAAATCTACGACAAGCCGAAAAAGTTGGGTGAGTTTAAGAATATTTGCAAAACTTACGATTTAGGTTTTGAAATAGAAAAATGTTGCGAGTGTAAAAAAGCGATATTTGACGAAGATAGAGCGTTTTGCGGTTGTGATAGATATATTACAAGACCACCACAAAGTTGGTGCTATGTTGAAAGTTTAGGAGAATAATATGGCGTTAAACAACCTTAAAGGGTGAGAGATAATCTTTCTCCCTTTTTCTCGTTGTGTGGGGGTGGGTATTATTAAAAAAATTATGCTAAACTTAAATTATTAAACAAAAGGGGGCGAGTTTTTTGGTTGAGTGGGACAAGATAAAGCAAGAATACATATCCAGCGAGATTTCATATAGAGAACTCGCTAAAAAGAGTGGCGTGACATTTCAAGTATTGTCTAAAAGGGCAATGAAAGAACATTGGACCGACCTTAGGAGACAAACAAAGAAAGAAATAGATACAAATCTCGTTAAAAAGGTAGCCAAAGCAAATGCCAAGTCTGATGACCTTTATTTTAGCATATTAGACAAGTTAATGAAGAAGGTTGAAGAATGTATCGAGAATACCGATTGCACTTCTCCTAACGCTATTAAAACGCTTTCAAGTGCTATGAGAGATTTACAAGCTTGCAAGGGTGTTAAGAGTGAAGCCGATGCAAGAGAGCAAGAAGCAAGGATCATGAAGCTGAGAAAGGAAGCGCAAGAAGAAGATAATTCTTCAAAGGTTATTAAGGTAGAGATAGCAGGGGAATTGGGAGAGTATTGCAAATGATAACACTGACAATTGACCCACCTTCAGAAAAGCAGATATTGTTTCTTAAAGCAAAGAAAAAGAACGTGGCATTTGGTGGCGCTCGTGGTGGTGGCAAGTCGTGGGGCGTGAGAACAAAGGCAAAACTACTTGCATTGGAACACGGTATTGACCACGAAGGTAGCAACGGCAGAGAAGGTATAAAGATAGGCATTGTCAGATTGACATATCAAGAGTTATACAACAACCATATCAACTTTCTTCGTGCAGAATTGAACGGAATTGCTAACTACAACAACACTGAAAAGATATTCAAGTTTCCTAATGGCGCAACGATTAAACTATTGTATTGCTCTTGTGAACGAGATTTATTGGCGTTTCAAGGCTCGGAATTTGACGTATTATTCTTGGAAGAAGCAACTAACTTTCAAGAAATGTGGATTAAAAAGATGGTAGCTTGTGTTCGTGGTGCTAACGGCTTTCCTAAACGGATATATTACACGATGAACCCCGGTGGCGTATCGCACGCTTATTTGAAAAGGTTATTTATTGACCGAGTGTATGAAGAAGGCGAAAATCCCGAAGATTACGAGTTTATTCAAAGTCTTGTGACGGATAACAAGATACTTATGAAGACACAACCTGACTACATAAGGCAATTAGAAGCATTACCACCTAAATTGCGTGAAGCGTGGCTAAATGGTAGGTGGGATATATTTGAAGGGCAGTTCTTTGAAGATTTTAGAACAACGCCAGATCCACAATTGTGCCACGAAGCAGGTATTACGGTAGAAGAAGCATATAAACAGCATAGGTTTACGCACGTTATCCCACCATTTGACTTAAATAGTGGTCAATGTAGGGGTTGGAACATAATGCGAAGCTATGACTTTGGATATAATAAGCCTTTCTCGTTAGGCTATTGGGCAGTAGATTATGACGGAACACTATATCGCATAATGGAATGGTATGGTTGCACTTCTACGCCAGATGAAGGTGTTAAATGGACACCAGACGAGCAATTTAGGAAGATAGCCGAGTTTGAAAGGCAACACGAGTGGTTAAAAGGTAGAAATATCGTTGATAGTGTTGCGGACCCTGCTATATGGGATTCAAGTAGGGGCGAAAGCATTGCCGACACTGCTGCGAAGTATGGTATTTACTTCTCAAAGGGAGACAACGAGAGAATTGCAGGGTGGATGCAAGTGCATTATCGTATGCAATTTGATGAGAACGGCTATGCGAGAATGTATATATTCGATACTTGCAAGGCATTTATAAGGGTTATGCCGTTGATGATGTATAGTGAAACGCACCCCGAAGACCTTGACACGAAGTTAGAAGACCATATTTTAGATGAAACACGCTATATGTGTATGTCAAGACCTGTTCAACCTATCGTTCAAGCAAAGAGAACGTCAATTATCAACGACCCGTTAAATCAATTCAGCAGAGAACAACTACGAAAAGGATATTTTTAGGAGATAAAAATGGATATAAACGAACAAACAATGCCAAAAGCATTACCTATTGGGGAACAACAACTATTAGACTTTACCAAAGTGCTTGAAGAGTATAACAAAGGCTTGAAACAAACGAAATCACGCATTATTTCAAGCGAAAATTGGTGGAAGTTAAGGAACGATAGCGAAGAAGAAAAGCAATCGGAAGTAAAAGAGAGTGGTTTTAAGAGTAAATCTGGTTGGTTACACAATGTTTTAGTGTCTAAACACGCTGATGCAATGGAAGCGTACCCAGAGCCTAACATTTTACCACGAGAAGAAGGGGACAAGGCTGAAGCAAAGATGCTTACGTCTATTATTCCTTGCATATTTGAACAAAACCACTTTGAAAAAACCTATTCAGACAATATGTGGCAGAAAGTCAAGTTTGGAACAGGCGTTTACAAGGTAGTTTGGGATAGTGGCAAGTTAAACGGATTAGGGGATATAGGCATTGAGTGTGCTAATATTCTTAACTTGTATTGGGAACCGGGCATTACCGACATACAAAAGAGCCGTTATTTCTTCCATACCGAGTTAGTTGACAAGGATATATTAAGGCAAGCATATCCAGACTTATTGCAAGACAAGTTAAAGGGCAAAACTTTCTTGTCAAGCACTTTTAACTATGATGATACGGTAGATACGTCTAATAAATCAACCGTTATTGACGTGTATTATCACAAAATGATAAACGGCAAGAACACTTTGCAATACTGCAAATATGTAGATGACGTTGTATTGTTCGCCACTGAAAACGAAATACAACCGATAACCGACCAAATGGGGCAACCAATAAAGCCACCAATGGCACAAACGGGATTATATGACCATTGTCTATACCCTTACATATTTGACGCTCTATATCCAATTGAAGGCTCTCCTTGTGGCTATGGATTTGTAGATATATCACGCAATCCACAAACGGAAATCGACATAATGAAGACTTCGTTTGTTAAGAATACCAAAGTTGGTGCAGAGCCGAGATATTTTGCACAAGAAGGAACGGGCGTTAACGAAGAAGAATTTTTGGATACTTCAAAGCCAATTATCCATTGTAAAGGAAATATTGACAAGGAAAGACTTATTCCTGTTGATTATAAACCTATTGATGGCTCTTACCTTAATATGCTTAATAGCACTATTCAAGAGTTAAGAGAAACGAGTGGTAATACTGAAACGGCTAATGGTGTTAGTAATTCGGGTGTTACTGCTGCATCTGCAATCGCAGCTTTACAACAAGCGAGTGGAAAAGGCTCAAGGGATAGCACAAGTTCTGCATATAGGGCGTTTGGTCAACTCATAGAGATTTGTATAGAGTTAATAAGGCAATTCTATGACCAACCGAGAAACTTCCGTATATTAGGGCAATATGGCGCACAAGAATTTGTGAAGGGCTATACCAATGCAGGACTACAACCACAAGCGCAAGGAAATGACTTTGCTGTTGATATGGGAATGAGAATGCCTTTATTTGACGTAAAAATATCGGCACAGAAGAAGAACGCATATACAAAGATGGCTCAAAACGAAATGGCTATACAATTCTTTAGTATGG
>JAEIGA010003584.1_pt1 | contig 24246 bp, 22 predicted proteins | sample 9270691 | NCBI WGS metagenome assembly JAEIGA01 (sample SAMN17057246, study PRJNA624740) | gut metagenome | biome: biome; isolation source: fecal sample | host: Bos grunniens | place: China: Xizang | collected 2019 | reverse complement strand
TACTGACCGCCTGCGAGAACGCCCTCGCAGATACCGCTGAGGAAGCCCTTGAACACGATACCGTTATAGTAGTTCATATCGTTGACGATAGAAAAGTCAAAATGAATGCGCGCGGCATACGGGGTGTCTTTGAGCAGCGCATACAGCGTGCGCAGCTCATCGAGCGCCTGTGCCGCCGCAGGGCTGACACACAAGGGGGCAAGCCGCTCGAGAACGGTAGCCATATCGCCGTAGATACCGATGAATTCGCTCAGCGCCGCCGCCTTATCCGCATCCACACCGTACTCGACACACACGCGCGCAAGATCGTGCGGATTTTTCTCCGCGATGTGATGCGCCGCCTCGCGACGGAAGTTTTCATCCTCGCTGCTCTCGTCAAGCAGCGCAGACAGCACACCGAGGTGGGACACGTCCAGCACGAAATCCGCCGAAATGAGCGCCAAGCTCGCTGCGGCGAGACAGACCGCCTCGTAAATGTCGTACATATCGATGTCGCCGATACATTCAAGACCCGTCTGCATAATTTCTTTATACTGGTGGGTCGAGCCGCTGACGCGGTAAACGTTCTCGTTATAATACACCTTCTGCTTGCAACCGACCTCGTCCTCACCGTTCTTGATGATGGACAGCGTTACGTCAGGCTTGAGCGCCAGCAGCTTGCCGTTGGTGTCGTTAAAGGTAATGATGCGGTCGCTGATGAGAAAATCCTTGTTGCGGACATACAAGTCATATTCCTCAAACTTGCTCATCTTGAACGGCATATAGCCGTACCGCTTATATAAAGCACGCAGCGCGTATACCGCACGCTCGTCGCTTTTCAGTAAACTCTCGTTGATCACGCCTTTTCCCCCTTATCGACTCTCTCCATCACCATCTTGTAGCCGCCGTTGCCGTATTCCAGACATTTGCTCACGCGGCTGATGGTCGCGGTGCTCACACCGACCTCTTTGCTGACGGTAAGATAACTCGTCCCTGCATCCAGCAGCTTTGCCACCTTCAGGCGCTGCGCAATCTCAATAATTTCTTTGATGGTGCAGGCGTCCTCGAAAAACGCATAGCATTCTTCCACCGATTCCAGCGTCAGAATCGCCTCAAACAATTCATCAATTTGTTTTGTATGCCAGTTGCTCATTTTAACTCCTCACTTTTCCGCTTTACCAAAGTAGAGTGATAATAAAATGAATTATAGTCCTCTTCTCTAGGATTGTCAAGCCTTTTTCGGCGATTTTTTGCAATTTTCCTTATTAATTACTCTACTATACTAGAGATATAAGGAAAATGCAAGTTTCAAATTGACGATTTCGCAGTTTTCGCGATATTAAGTAGATGCAAAGGCCCGTATGACAAGCTATCAGGATAAACGTCTCGTCATAAGAAACCAAGAACCTATGTCCTAATTGACGATATCATCGATTTATGCTATAATTTTTAGAAAACAGTGGAAAAGGAGGATACAATATGAAAAGACAACTCACTGTGCTATCGGTGCTCCTCCTAATAATAGTTTTATGCGCACTCTGTTTATCTTCCTGTACAAACGGAATCCGTGTATCTCGATCCGGAGTTTATCTATATACGGCTGAAAACGAAGAAGTAACCATCACGGGATACGTTGGTGTTTCTGCAGATGTTACCATACCCGAAAGCATCAACGGAATGCCTGTTGTTGCCATTGGTATCAATGCCTTCGATAGTACCATGATAAAATCCTTGACAATTCCTGACAGTGTGGTCAAAATAGACAGTCTCGCATTTGACAACTGCTATTTCTTAGAACGTGTCACCTTAGGATGTGGGATACGGGAGATCAGTTTTTACGCGTTTTCCGATTGTGACAATATGATTTACAATGAGTACGAAAACGGTAACTATATCGGAAATGCTGAAAATCCGTATATGGCATTGGTTTGCACGCTGTCCACGGATATCGAGACACTCACGATTCACCCCGACACCGTGATTGTTTGCGGTACTGCGCTGAAAAACTGTTGCAATTTAAGCGAACTCGTGTTCCCCGAAGGTATGGTGTCGATCTGCAACAGTGCACTGGAAAATTGTTTATCCTTAGAGACCGTGTATATTCCAAAAAGCGTTGAATTAATCGATCGGTTTGCATTTGAGGGGTGCAACTCAATTCGGGAAATCATCGTATCCAACGATAACTCCCACTTCAAGTCCGTCAATGGAAGTTTGTTTTCACGTGACGGCTCAAGTCTTATTAAGTACGCAGTAGGACAAGAGGTTGACTCCTACCGCATTCCTGACGACACCGTAACTATCGAAAACTCCGCTTTTGAAAATGCTATGCATCTGACCGACGTGACGTTTCCCGATAGTGTGGAGACGATCGGGAGTTTCGCTTTTATCAATTGCGAAAACCTGCGTAGCATCCACTTTGGAAATGCGTTAAAAAGCATTGATGGTCAGGCTTTCGGCTTTTGTACGTCTCTTACAGAGATCACCATTCCCGACAGCGTAGAAGAATTATCTCATAGCGCGTTCAGTTATTGTGACAAGCTTGAATCGGCGGTGATCGGCAGCGGAGTCATTCATTTGGAATGTGATGTCTTTCAAGGTTGTGACAACTTGAGCAAGGTAGTCTTTCGGGACTCTTCAGGCTGGCAAGTTAAAACCGCATATTCCATCCGCTCCGACAAGGTGGACCTATCCGACCCAATGCAAAACGCAAACTTCCTTACGGACGAATATTGCGGATACTATTGGAATAAAAAAACAAATAGCTAGTTTACAATAAAACCACACCGTTTAGGTAGCCTAGGCGCATAAAATCTATTATGAACACTTAAACATAACGCAAGGAATTAGGGAGTGGATATTATGTCCTACACCGTGATGATGGTCGCCGCCGCGGGGAATTCCACCCGTATGGGGTGCGCCAAACAGCATATTCTGCTCGACGGACAGCCGGTGCTGCTACGTACCCTGCTCGCCTTGCAGACGGTCGACGCGATCGACGAGATTCTGCTCATCACCCGTGAGCAAGATGCAGACTATTTTGCCGACCTTGCGAATGAGCACGGCGTGACCAAGCTTCGCCGAATCGTGCGCGGCGGAGACACCCGCCAGCAGTCGGTGGCGAACGGGCTTGCCGCTCTGCCGCCTGAGGCGACCCTCGTCGGCATCCACGACGGCGCGCGCCCCCTCGTCACCCCCGAGGTGGTGGAGTCGGTCATCGCCGAAGCGGCAAATTGCGGCGGTGCCACAGTCGCAGTCAAGGTCAAGGACACCTTAAAGCAAACCGACGCCGACGGCTTCATCACCGCCACCCCCGACCGTAGCTGTCTGTGGCGGGTACAGACGCCGCAGGTGTTCGCCCGTGAACCGTTCTGCGCCGCGATGGCGCAGGCAATCAGGGACGGGCAGGATTTCACCGATGACTGTCAGCTCATGGAGCAGGCGGGGCACCCCGTCAAACTCGTCGCAGGGCTGGACACCAACCTAAAACTCACCACCCCCGAGGACGTGCGCCTCGCCGAGGCGATCCTGCACGGGGAACAAAAGGAGGAACACACGATGCGTATCGGTCACGGCTACGACGTCCACCGCCTTGTGGAGGGGCGCCCGCTCATTCTTGGCGGGGTGAATATCCCGTTCGACAAGGGTTTGCTCGGTCACTCTGACGCGGACGTTCTCACCCATGCGGTGATGGACGCCCTGCTCGGTGCGGCGGCAATGGGCGACATCGGCGGGCTGTTCCCCGACACCGATCCCGCCTACAAGGGCGCGGACAGTATGAAACTGCTCGAAGAGGTCGTGCGCCGCATCCGCGAGGCGGGCTACACGCTCCAAAACCTTGACTCGACCGTACTCGTCCAGCAGCCGAAACTAAAGCCCCACATCCCCGCGATGCGGGCACGCATCGCCGCGGTGTGCGGCGTGGACGAGGCCTGCATTAACCTCAAAGCTACCACCGAGGAGGGGCTCGGCTTCACCGGCGCGATGGAGGGCATCGCCGCCCACGCCGTCTGCCTGCTCGGCTGATTTTTCGACGAAAATCTCCTCAACTTTTTCACTTCCTCCTCATTTTGGCAAAAACAGCAGAATACGACAACGCTTTTCGCGGGCAAAAACGCGGACAAGCCTCTATCCTATTGGGTAGAGGCTTTTTCTTTTTGTCTGCATAGCGCGTAAAGAAAAGGAAAGGCTACAGAAAGGATGTGATCACTATGCAATTGGAACTGACACGACAGGACGACGAGCTGACCGCGCGGCTCATCGGCGAGCTTGATCATCACGGCGCTGGAGAGGTGCGCGAGCGCATCGACACCGCCGTCCTCCAGCATCGCTGTCGGCGGCTGATGCTGGATTTCTCAGGACTGACCTTTATGGACAGCTCGGGCATCGGGCTGATCATGGGGCGATACCGCCTAATGTGCTCGCTCGGCGGTACATTGAAGATTCAAGGCTCCAGCCAACGCCTAGAAAGCGTCATCCGACTCGCGGGACTCGAAAAACTCCCCATTTGGGGGCAAACGGAAAGGAAGACCACCTATGAAACCACTCAATGAGACCAAAATCACCTTCATCAGCCGCTCGGCAAACGAGGGCTTCGCCCGTGCGACGGTGGCAGCGTTCGCCGCTCAGCTTGATCCCGCAGTGGACGAGCTCGCCGACCTGCGCACCGCCGTGTCCGAGGCGGTGACCAACGCCATCGTCCACGCCTACCCCGATAGGCTCGGGCCGATCACCCTCACTGTACAGCTGTTTGAAAACGGGTGCATCCGCGTGCAGGTAAAGGATCGCGGCCGTGGCATCCCCGACGTCCATCAGGCGATGGAGCCGCTGTTCACGACGGGGGGCGAGGAGCGCTCGGGACTCGGATTTTCGGTGATGGAGAGCTTCACCGACCGGCTGCGGGTACGCTCAAAGCCCGATAAGGGCACCACCGTCACGATGGAGAAATACATAGCCCCCCGCGTTCGGTGTAAAGTATGATCACTTGTCGGGATCGAAACACCGTCGTCTGCGACAATATGGGGCTGGTACACACTTGCGCCAAGCGATTTCGCGGACGCGGGGTGGAATACGACGATCTCGTGCAGGCGGGGTGTGTCGGGCTGATCAAGGCCGCCGACGGCTTTGAGCCCGAGCGGGGACTCAAATTCTCCACCTACGCCGTGCCGCTCATCCTCGGTGAAATCAAGCGCCTGTTCCGCGACGGCGGGGCGGTGAAGATCAGCCGCCCACTGAAAGAGTTATCCCTGTGCGCGACCCGCGAACGCGAGCGGCTGGCTATGGAGCTCGGTCGCGAGCCATCGGTCGAGGAGCTCGCCACTGCGCTCGGAGTCGAGCCGACCGATGCGGCACAGGCGATCTGCGCCTCTCTGCCGCCGCTCTCCCTTACCCGCGCGGGCGAGGAGGACGACGCCGAGCAGATCGACCTACCAACCGACTCGCCCGAGGAGCAGATCACCGACCGTCTCGCGCTGCAGCAGTTGCTCGCGCAATTGGAACCACAGGATCGGCGGCTGATCGAGCTTCGCTACATTGCACGATGCACTCAGCAGGCCACTGCCGAACAGCTCGGGATGACCCAGGTGCAGGTCTCCCGCCGCGAACGCACGCTGCTACTCGCTATGCGGGAGAAATTATCCATCTGATAAGGAGAATACGATGAAATCACTGTGGGATGACAATGTAAAGATATCAAACTTTACACCGATGAGCGAAGACCGTTATGCCGACGTGCTGATCATCGGTGGTGGGATGACGGGCGTTTTATGTGCCTATCAGCTAAAGCAACAGGGCGTGGACTGCTTATTGCTTGAGTCCGACCGCATCGGCGGCGGCACAACGAGCGGCACTACCGCCAAGGTCACTGCCCAGCACGGTCTCTGTTACCATAAGCTGCTCAGCCGCCACGGTGCGGACTTTGCACGCGGATACTACGATGCTAACGCCGCCTCCATCGAGGAATTCCGTCGGTTAGCGGTGGGTATCCCCTGCGATTTTGTCACGACGGACAACCTCATCTATTCGCGTCGGTCGGAGCGGGTCATTGACCGCGAACTGGAGGCGCTTGATAAGATCGGTCGTCCCGCGCTGCTCGCCGAAGAACTGCCTCTCCCCTTTCCAACCAAAGGGGCGGTCAAATTCTCCAAGCAAGCGCAGTTTCATCCGCGCAAATTCCTTGCAGGAATCGTGAAAGGGCTTTCAATCTGCGAACGCACCCCCGTACTAAAGCTTGACGGATGCACCGCCTACACCCCGCGCGGCAAGGTCAGAGCGGAAAAGATTATTGTCGCGACGCATTTCCCCTTCCTCAACACCCGTGGACTGTATTGGATGCGACTGCATCAAAGTCGTTCCTATGTCCTCGCACTGAAGAATGCACCGCCAATAACGGGAATGTATATGGACGAGCAGGACGACGGCTTATCCTTTCGTCCACACGGAGATTATTTATTACTCGGTGGCGGCGGCAAACGCACGGGAAAGCCCTGCGGCGGTTTTGAGCCGCTCGAGCGCTTTGCCATACAACACTACCCTACCGCCGAGGTCAGCTATCGCTGGGCGGAGCAGGACTGCATGTCGCTCGACGGCATTCCCTATATCGGGCAGTACGCTCCCGGACTGCCGCATCTGTATGTCGCGAGCGGCTTTAACAAATGGGGAATGACCTCAGCAATGGTAGCAGCCACGCTGCTCACCGACCTCATCCTTGAGCGTCCGAACACCGCCGCGGCGATCTTCTCCCCCTCACGCCCGCCAGCGCTGTTGCCGCTCACCGCGAATATTGGCTCGTCGATCGTCGGTATGCTCACTCCGACTCTGCACCGCTGCACCCATCTCGGCTGCGGTCTGCATTATAACCGCCGCGAGCACAGCTGGGACTGCCCCTGCCACGGCTCGCGTTACGCAAAAAACGGGCAAGTGCTCGACGGTCCCGCCAAAAAACCGAAAAACCCGAAAAAAGCACCCAACTGAGGGTGCTTTTTCTATTGACGAAAATGGGCGAATGGATTATAATGGAACTGTTATAAAAGCCTATAACAGGAGGAAAGATTATGTCACGTTACGAAGAAGCGAAAAAGCTGTACGCCGCCCTTGGTATCGACACCGATGCAGTGCTGGACACCATCAAAAATGTGCCCGTCTCCATTCATTGTTGGCAGGGCGACGACGTCATCGGCTTTGAAAACGGCCAAGCTCTGTCCGGCGGCATCCAGACCACCGGCAACTACCCCGGCAAGGCGACCAACCCCGAGCAGTTAATGGCAGACATCGACAAGGCGTTTGCGCTGATGCCCGGTAAGAAGAAGCTCAACATCCACGCCAACTACGCCATTATGGATGAGTTCGTTGACCGCGACAAGCTCGAGCCCAAGCACTTCGCCAAGTGGGTGGAGTTCGCGAAGGAGCGCGGGATGGGTCTTGACTTCAATCCCACCTATTTTTCTCACCCGATGGTGAAGAACAACCTCACCTTGTCCTCCCCCGACGACGAAGTGCGCGCGTTCTGGATCGAGCACGGCAAGCGCTGCCTCAAGATCGCCGAGTATTTTGCCGAGGAGACCGACATCCCCTGCGTGATGAACATCTGGATCCCCGATGGCTACAAGGATATTCCCGCCGACCGACTGGGTCCCCGCGCCCGCTTCAAGGATTCGCTGGATCAGATTCTCGCCACCCCCTATGACAAGAGCAAGGTATTCGTCACCCTCGAGTCCAAAGTATTCGGCATCGGTATGGAGAGCTACACCGTCGGCTCTGCCGAATTCACCCTCTCCTACTCCACCAAGAACGGCCTGACCCCGCTGATGGATAATGGTCACTATCATCCCACCGAGGTCGTCTCCGACAAGATCGGCGCGCTGCTCATCTTCAACGACAAGCTCGCGTTGCACGTCACCCGCGGCGTGCGTTGGGACTCCGACCACGTGGTGCTGTTCGACGACGAGACGAAGGAAATTATGAAGGAGATCGTCGCGCACGACGCGCTGGATCGCGTATTCATCGCGACCGACTATTTCGACGCCTCCATCAACCGCATCTCCGCTTGGGTCACCGGCGTGCGCAGCGTGCAGAAGGCGCTACTTAATGCCCTGCTGCAGCCCCACGCCGAAATGAAGGCTCTGCAGGATGCCCACAACACCACCAAGCTGATGGTCATGCAGGAGGAGCTTAAGACGATGCCCTTCGGCGATATCTGGGCGGAGTATCTGCGCCGCGAGAACATCGAGGCGGACTACCTCACCCCCATCGTCGCCTACGAGCAGGACGTGCTCAGCAAGCGCTAATCCAACATACACGTGAAAAAGCCCGACGGCAACAGCCGTCGGGCTTCTTTCTTTAGCCAAAGCTCTTAAACCCGAATCAGATTTTGTGATACGGATTTTCTGCTGAGGCATCGTTAAAATACGATTTTTCTGCCTATCTCACCAAAAAATCCGTTTGTCACAAAATTCTGCAACCTTAAAGATGCGCTTTTTTGTGTAGATTTTGGTGAAGCGGAGCACATAAGGCTGACGCCTATGTGCGACAATGAGCCAAAAGATACCGAAAAATCGCCCTTTAAGGCTGGTTCGGGTTTAAGTGCTTTGGCTTCATTAATCCAGAAAATCCTTAAGCTTCTTGCTGCGGCTGGGATGGCGCAGCTTACGCAACGCCTTCGCCTCAATCTGGCGGATGCGCTCACGGGTGACGTCGAACTCCTTGCCGACCTCCTCCAGTGTGCGCGGACGGCCGTCCTCGAGACCGAAGCGCAGGCGCAGCACCTTAGCCTCACGCTCGGTGAGCGAACCGAGCACCTCTTCGAGCTGCTCCTTGAGCAGCGTGTGCGAGGCGGCGTCCGCGGGCGCGGGCGCGTCGTCGTCGGGGATGAAGTCGCCGAGATGGCTGTCCTCCTCCTCGCCGATGGGGGTCTCCAGCGACACGGGCTCCTGCGCAACGCGCATGATCTCGCGCACCTTATCGACCGGCATCGCAAGCTCCTCCGCGATCTCCTCGGCGGTCGGCTCGTGACCGTTCTTGTGCAGCAGCTGGCTGGATACCTTCTTGACCTTGTTGATGGTCTCCACCATATGCACGGGGATGCGGATGGTACGCGCCTGATCGGCGATCGCACGGGTGATTGCCTGACGAATCCACCAGGTCGCGTAGGTCGAGAACTTAAAGCCCTTGGTGTAGTCGAACTTCTCCACCGCCTTGATGAGACCGAGGTTACCCTCCTGAATCAGATCAAGAAACTGCATACCGCGACCGACGTAGCGCTTCGCGATGCTGACGACCAGACGCAGGTTCGCTTCAGATAGGCGCTGTTTGGCTCGTACGTCGCCTTCAATAATGCGCATTGCCAGCGCCGTCTCCTCCTCGGGGGTGAGCAGCGGCACGCGACCGATCTCCTTGAGATACACCTTCACGGGGTCATCGATGGTGACCATCTCGGTGGGGGCGGCCTCCTCCTGCTCCTCGGGCTCCGCATTCTCAAGGCTGAAATCCAGATCCTCCAGCGACACATTCGCAAAGTCGTCTACGACCTGAATGTTGTTCGCCTCGAGCATCTCATACAGCTTGTCCATCTGCTCGGGATCGAAATCGAAGTGCTCCATCGCATCCATGATTTCCTGTGCGGTGAGCTTGCCCTTCGAGCGTCCCAGCTCGACCAAATCGTTGAGTTGGGTGTTTTTATCCTTCTTCACGGGCGGCGCAAAACCGTCGTCTACCTCTTCGTTCTCGAGAACCTCTTCCTTCTGCTCGACCTCGTCGACGAGGACCTCCTCCTGAGGTGCTACATCCTTTTTCGCCATATTATTCAATCCTTTCTTTTACTGCTTGCGTGCCCGCAAGGTTTCCAGCATCTTTTGTATCGATTCGTCCGACGCACCTGCCGGATCGGCCATACCCTTAAGGGCATGCTCCTCACGGATGATCGCCGTATAGACGGTGATATCCTCCGCGATACGATCCTTAGCGTCCTTCACCATACGGGAGATGTACGCCATCCCCAACTCGTCGTAATCCGCCGCCAAGAACGCCAACTCCACCATCAGCCCATGGCTGTGCCGCTTGAGCAGACGGCCGTACAGTTCACGGTTAAAGTCGGTGAGGAACATCTCGGACGGCAGTTCCTTCTGCGCCTGTGCAATATAATCGGGGTGCAGAATCAGCGTGCCCAGCAAGCTCTCTTCCGCTGCGGCCGCTCGCGGAAAGGTGTTCGCCTGCGGGTTTACCATGCGCAACTCCTTCGTTTCTTGCCGTAGGATGGTGGTGAGCATCTGTCGTTCCGCCGCCCGGTTTTGCCGCCGTTGATGGCTTTGTATCTCCTGCAGGATCGCATCCTTGGACACGCCGAGCAGTTCGCTCAAGCGACCCGCGTAAACATCCTGCTCAACGCGATTATTCAGCCTCGACAGCAGGGCGGTTGCCTCTTTCATATACTCGACCTTGCCGTTTGGAGAATGAATGTCATTCTTGCGCCCAATCTCCAGCAGCCGGTACTCAATGGCATTCGCTGAGCGTTCCAGCAGAAGCTTAAACGCCTCCGCGCCGTTTTTCTTAATATATTCGTCGGGGTCCTTCCCATCGGGAATGGTCACCACTCGTACGTCCAGACCCGTCTTACGCAGACTGTCGATCGCCTTACGGGTCGCCTTCTGTCCCGCACCGTCGGCATCGAAGATGAGGTTGATACGATCGGCGTAGCGAGCGATGAGTTGGATCTGCTCATCGGGGAACGCCGTGCCAAGCGCCGCCACCGTGTTGGTGAAGCCCGCCTGATGCATCGCAATGACGTCCATATAGCCCTCGCAGAGGTTGAGCTCCCGCCCCGCGTTCTTCGCGAAGTTGAGCGCGAACAGGTTGCGGCTCTTGACATAAGCAAGGGTGTTTTCGGTGTTAATATATTTCGGCTTGGTATCGTCGAGCACACGCCCACCAAAGCCAACAACGTTACCGCGGATGTCGATGATCGGGATAATGACGCGGTTGCGAAACACGTCATAAGCACCGCCGTTACGCCCTTTCGCCGCTAAAAACGCGGCAATCAGCTCCTCGCGGTGAAAGCCCTTTGCGGTCAACCCATTCAACAGAAAATCCCACCCGGGCGGCGCAAAGCCGAGCCCGAAGTGCTTGATGGTCGCGTCAGTGTAGCCGCGGCGGTGGAAATAGTCCAGCGCCACTTTTCCCTCAGGACTGTACAGCGCCTGATGATAGAGCCTCGCCGCCTCACGGTTTGCTTCTAATATACGCATCCGCAGGCGAGAGGATGCATCGTTTTCTTTGGTATATTCGGGCAGCTTCATCCCAGAACGGTCGGCGAGGAATCGCACCGCATCCATATAATCAAGGTTTTCTATCCGCTTAATAAAGGTGATAACATCGCCGCCCGCCTGACAACCGAAGCAGTAAAAGGAGGACGTTTCGGGATAGAGGTTGAAAGATGCCGTCTTTTCCCCGTGGAAGGGGCAAAGACCGACGAGGTTGCGTCCACGCCGTTTGAGGGAGACGTAGCCGGACACCACACTCTCAATATCATTTTTTGCGATGAGCTCTTGCAAAAAGCTCTCGGGCAGTGCCATTGGTCTTCCCTCCTTATCATTTGATTGGAAATTTACAGTACCACGGACCAGCCGCGGGGCACGTATAATTCGTGATAGGTCTGCAGCGCGAAATTGTCGGTCATACCGGCGATATAGTCGCACACCGCCTGCTCGACGCCGTCCCGCTCACGGATGAGCGCATATTCGTCCGGCAGTCGGTCGGGATTTTTGCGGTAATAGTCAAACAGCCGCGAAATGATCCCGTCCACCTTGCTCTCTTCACTCTTCGCCTTCGGGTTAAGGTAGAGGTTCGCATACATAAAATCGTGCAGCTGCAGAAAATACGGCTCGATCTCGGGGTCCATCGCGATGGTGTTGCCGCTGCCCGCGATCATCGCGGTCACCAGCGTGTCGATGCGCGCGGTGTGGCAGTCGCCGACGTTGAGATGGATCTCCAGCGGAATATCCTCCTCGCGCAGCACGCCCGCGCGGATGGCGTCGTCCATATCGTGGTTAACGTACGCGATGCGGTCTGCCCAGCGGACGATCTGTCCCTCCAGCGTCGCAGCGGTCTGCCCTTTGGTGTGGCAGAGGATACCATTGCGCACCTCCCAGGTAAGGTTAAGCCCCATGCCGGTGTTCTCCAGCTTTTCCACCACACGCACGCTCTGCTCATAGTGACGGAAGCCGTCGGGCATCAGCCCGTTGAGGCTTCGCTCGCCCGCGTGACCGAAGGGGGTGTGCCCGAGATCGTGCGCGAGCGCGACCGCCTCGGTGAGGTCCTCGTTAAGCCGCAAAGCGCGGGCGATGGTACGCGCGATCTGCGCAACCTCGAGGGTGTGGGTCAATCGCGTGCGGTAATGGTCGCCCTCCGGTGCCAAGAAAACCTGCGTCTTGTGCTTGAGGCGACGGAAGGATTTGCAGTGCAGGACGCGATCGCGATCCCGCTGATAGGCGGTGCGATAGGGGCTCTTTTCCTCGGGGCGCTCGCGACCGCGACTGTCGGCGGAAAACGCCGCCAGCGGCGACAAAATCTGTCGCTCGGTCTCCTCCCACGGGAGAATCGTCTTTCTTTCCATCCTCGCACCTCCTAATTTGCATCGTTTACTCCGTTATACGCAGAAAATCGATAAAATCCTGCAAAAATCCAAAAAAATTGAAAATTATTTGATCGCGCGAGGCTCATACACCACGCCGATCTCATTTATGGTCAGCCGACCCGCGCTGCGCTCGGTCAATTCCGTCTGCAGCGCACCTTTTTTCTCGATCGGCAGAGAGAAGCAAACCGTCACCGTGTCCTCAAAACGGGTGTCGGTGACCGTCCCCTCAGCCGCGGCGATCATTGCGGGCACCCAGCCGTATTGGGCGTAGTCACAGGTGATCTCCCCCTGCATACACGGGCACATCCGCACGATGCCCGCGGCGTCCACCGCGATCTTGGTCGCGTGGGAATATGCACGCACGAGACCCCCGCCGCCGAGCAGGATGCCGCCGAAATAACGGGTGACCACCACGACGCAATCGGTCAGGTTCTCCTTACGCAGGACATCCAGCGCGGGAATGCCCGCCGTGCCCTGCGGCTCGCCGTCGTCGGAAAAGCGGCAAACACTGCCATTCGACAGCACATAGGCGTAGACGTTGTGCTTGGCGTCCCACATCTCCTTACTGCGCGCACGGATGAACGCCTGCGCCTCCTCCTCGGTGGTGACAGGCTGGATCGCGCCGATGAAGCGGGAGCGCTTCTCGGTGAATTCATCCACCGCCGCCTTGGCAATGGTGCGATATTCCTGCATAGACACGGATTTACCCCCTTTCGTAAAACGAGAAAAGGCAGTGCAAGTAACTGCACTGCCATTTTAAGCGTAAACTTATTTCTCGCTGGACAGACCGAAACGCTTGTTGAAGCGATCAACACGGCCACCGGCATCGTTGAGCTTCTGCTTACCGGTGAAGAACGGATGGCACTTGGAACAAATTTCCACGCGGATATCCTTCTTGGTCGAGCCGGTGGGGATCACGTTACCGCAAGCGCAGGTAATCGTGGTCTGCTCATAGTTGGGATGGATGCTCTCTTTCATAGTTTGTCACCTCTTTACCTAGACTAACAGAGTTACTATATCACATTCATTTAAGAAATGCAAGTGTAAAATTTGCTTTTTTCACATTTTCTGCAATTTCCATCTAACACAAAGCGAAACCGCCGACTCCCCGTCGGCGGTTTCGGAGATTGGCAATGAATTACGCCTCGGCATCCTTCTTGAGCCAGCGCGCCCAGATCGGCGCACTCAGCGCAACAGAGGAATAGCAACCCGAGATCGAGCCGAGCAGCATGGGCAGCGCGAAGCTGATGATGCTGTCTATGTGCATCACGAGCGCCACGACCGCTATCGTACCGATCGCCACGCAGGTCGTCACACTGGTAACGATGGTGCGGCGCAGGCACTGGTTGAGCGAGAGGTTGACGACCTCGGCGAGCGGGGCGTCCATCTTACGGCTGTTGGAACGGATACGGTCGAAGATGACGATGGTATCGTTGAGCGAGTAGCCGAGGATGGTCAGCATAACCGCCACGAAGTTCTCGTTAAGTTCGATGCGGAAGATCACGAAAGTGAAATAGACGATCAGCAGATCGTGCACCAGCGCGATGAGTGCCGCAAAGCCCGCGGACAGACCGCCGATCTTGCGGAAGCGGAAGCCGACATACACGAGCAGCAGCGCCGCCGCGATGACAACCGCCAAAATGCAGCGCAGGAAGAACTTCATACCCATCGAGGCAGACAGCGTGTTGGAACTGAAGTTCGTCAGCTTGCTGTCCTTAAAGTCCTTCTCGAGCTTCTGGGTGAACGCGTCCTGCTGCTCGGTGGAGATCTCCGAGGGCAGCGTGACACTGACGACGGTGGTGTTGTTGACCTCATCGAGGGATGCCTCGGCATCCTTGCCGAGGATCTCCTTCGCCGCCGTCTCAACCTTGTCGAGGTCGGGCTGGACCTCATAGCTGTAACGCAGCTGCGTGCCGCCTTTGAAAGCGACATCCATCTTGGTGCCGAAGATGACATTCATCAGCACGCCCACGACCATGATCACGACCGAGATGATGAGGAAGGTCTTTAAGCGACCGACAAAATCAAAACTCTTTTTCATCAGCGATCACCTCCATAGAACCAAGGCTTGCGGAAGATCTTCAGACGGGAGATCGAGCGCAGCATCACACGGGACAGCCACATACCGAAGATGAAGTTGGTGAACACACCGATGAGCAGGGTGTAACCGAACGCATACACCGAGCCGGTGGTGGACACGGGCAGCCAGCTGAAGAAGAAACCGAACAGGCTGTTGGAAGAACCGAACACGCCCATCAGCACCGCTGCCACGATCAGCACGGTGATGTTACCGTCGAAGATTGCCCAGAAGGAGTTCTTCGAGCCCGAACGGATAGCACTGTCGATGGTCTTGCCCGCACGCAGCTCATCGCGCACAGACTCGGCGGTGATGACATTACAGTCAACACCGATACCGATGGAAAGGATCATACCCGCGATACCGGGCAGCGTCATGGTGAAGCTGTCGAACACCGCGAAATAGCCGGAGATCGCCGCGACCGTCGCCGCCATCTGACCGCACAGCGCGATCGCCGCCACCAGACCGGGCAGACGATAGATACCAATCATCAGCGCAACGACCAGTGCCATCGCGATCACCGCCGCGATACCCATCGCGAACAGCGCGTTGCTACCCATCGTCGGGGAGATGGAGCCAAGACTCTTCGCCTCGATCTCGAAGGGCAGAGCGCCCGAGGTGATCAGTGCCGCGAGCTCCTTTGCCGCATCAACGGATTCCATACCGTTGATAATGGCATTACCGTCGGTAATATGGCTATTAACCGTCGGATTGGAGATCATCGTGTCATCCAACCAAATAGAAATGCTGCCGGAGTCAACGCCGTTGTTATACTGCTTTTTCGTTGCATCGGAGAACGCCTTCTTACCGGAGTCCTTGAGTGCGAGCTGTACAACGTACTCGAGGTTGCCGTTCTCGTCCTGAATCTGACCGGCCTCAGCGGACTGAATGTCGTCGCCATCAAGCACTAATGTGCCCTTCGGCTTACCCTTGTCGTCCTTTTCGGATCCAATATAGAATGCGAGCATCGCGGTCTGACCGATCTCCTTGACCGCCTCTTCAGGCGACTCAGTGGTGCTCGCCCACGGGAATCGGACGATCACCTGCTTATTGGCAAGATCGGTATAGGCCTCGTAGTCGGTAATGTTCTTGCTGACAAGACGCTGCTCGATGATAGTCTTGACGCCCTCTAACTGAGTGGCAGAGACCTCGATCTTCTCATCGACAGGTCCAAACGTGACATCCACACCACCGCGGATATCGATACCCCAGCGAATGCCGTCCACGCCGCGGATAACGGTATCGACACGGTCACCGTAGCGCGTGTACACACCGAACAGAGCGGTGAAGGACAGCACTGCGATGAGGATCGCCACGATGAAGAATGACCATTTCGGTGTACGCTTCATGTGATTTGACCTCCTGTTTGCTATTTCGGCAGAAACTCCGCCGCATTATTCTACATTATACAAAGAATACATGAAAAAGTCAATGGAATTCCTGTGTTTTTCCCTAGGTTTTTATGAAAGGATAAAAGCTCCCTGTCCGTTGACAGGGAGCTTCGGTCAATCAGTTGTTCGCGAGGCATTTCTCCGCGCAAGCGATCTGCGCACAGATGCAGAAGAGTTCCATCGCAACTTTCAGCTCCTCCACCGTGGGGTACGAAGGAGCGATGCGCAGGTTGGAGTCCTTCGGGTCGTTGCCGTAAGGATAGGTCGCGCCCGCAGGAGTCATATTGACGCCCGCCGCGGCGAGCAGCTCGATGGTGCGCTTCGCACAGCCAGCCATCAGGTTAACGCTGACAAAATAGCCACCCTTCGGGTCGTGCCATGCAGCAACGCCCGTACCGCTGAGATGCCGCTCAAGTGCGTCGGTGACCGCCGCGAACTTCGGACGCATAATGGCGGCGTGACGCTTCATATGTGCCTTGATGCCGTCGAGGTCCTTAAAATACCGCACATGGCGCAGCATATTCATCTTATCATAGCCGATGGTCTGCACCGTCAACCGGCGCTTGACATCCGCAATGTTTGCGGGAGAGGCCGCCATCGCCGCCACACCCGCACCGGGGAAGCTGATCTTGGAGGTGGAGGTGAACATCACCGCCATATCCTCGTTGCCGTTCTTCACAAGTTCGGGATAGAGATCGAGCAGGGTGTCCCCCGCGTCCTCGACGTGGTGCAGGCAGTAGGCGTTGTCCCACATCACGCGGAAGTCCTTCGCCGCGGGCTTCATCGCCGCAATGCGGCGCACCGTTGCGTCAGAATAGGTGATGCCGTCGGGATTGGAGTACATCGGCACACACCACATACCCTTGACAGCTGCATCCTTGATGAGCTCCTCCACCGCATCCATATCGGGGCCCTCAGCGGTCATCGCCACGGGAATGAGCTTAATGCCGAAATGCGCCGTCACCGCAAAATGGCGGTCATAACCGGGAACGGGGCAAAGGAACTTGACCTCCCCCTGCGTGCTCCACGGCGCGTTGCCGCACAAGCCCGTGCCGTACGCCTGTGCGATGTAGTCGAACATCATATTAAGGCTGGAGTTGCCGCCGACAATGACGTTCGCGGCATCCATATGCAGGATATCGGCGAACAGCGACTTCGCCTCGGGCAGGCCGTCCAGAATGCCGTAGTTGCGGGTGTCAAACCCATTCGCCGCGGTATAGCCCTCGCGTCCGTCGATGCAGGTGAGCACATCCATCGACAGGTCGAGCTGATCCGCGCCGGGCTTGCCGCGGGACATATCAAGCGTCAGGCCCTGCGCCTTATATTCTTCGTACGCGGCGCGCAAGGCAGACAGCTTCTCCTCAAGCTGTGCCCGCGACATTTCCGCAAACCGCATTTTCGCGTTCGTCATAGGGGGTCTTCCTCTCTTATAGCGATATTGTGACCTATTATAATACAGGATACGCAATTTTGCAAGTTTTATTTTCAATTCTTGCAAAATTTTTGAAATATTTTCAATTTTATCGGCTGAAATTTCACTTTTTTACATTTTTCAAACATATAAACATCATTTTTCACGGAAAAACTTGTAAAATGAAGAAAAAGCCGATTTTTTTGCAATTTAACTCTTGACAATCGCATCCGTTTAGGCTATAATCTTGCTTGTTCCAAAATGATATGGACAATTAGCTCAGCTGGTAGAGCATCCGCTTGACGTGCGGAGGGTCAGCGGTTCGAGTCCGTTATTGTCCACCAGAAACAGAAACAGCCGATGCGTGCGCATCGGCTGTTTCTGTTTCAACGAAATCCGTTCTGTCGAACGGAATAAATCCATCTTCGATGGATGAAATCGCTGACGCGATGAAATCCGCTTGCGGCGGATGTAGAACGGATTTCATTTCATCGAAGCCGTAGGTGTCGATTTCATCTGAGGCTACGCCGAAGATTTCATCCGCGCCTAGCGCGGATTTCATTGAAAACAACAGATTTATATGCTATACTCATTTCGAGGTGATCCTAATGCGCGAAAACAAACTAGCCGATCTGTCTATGGATTTTGCCGTTAAGATATTGCAACTGACCGACGGTATGAAAGGGCATTATTCTCTTACAAATCAGCTGGAGCGTTCCGCTACATCCATCGGCGCAAACATCCGCGAAGCAAAATACGCACACAGCCGACCGGATTTCATTTCGAAATTGCAAATCGCCTTGAAAGAGTGCTATGAAACAGAGTATTGGTTGGAGCTGATGGAAAAAGCAGCGTTATTACCGCCGGAAACCACAAGTGTCGTATTACACGATTGTGGACAAATCCGCCGCATTCTGATCGCCTCCATCAACACCGCAAAGGAGAATATGTAATGAAACACCGCAAATGGCTGAAAGCTGTCATCATTTTTCTTATATGTACCATTGTCGCTTTGCTTGTGTGGAATTTGACAGATTGCGCCGTCTTAGTTGACGACAACCAAACTGCGGAGATCTCCTATGACGACAGCCAACATCTTCGCAAACTATTGTCAGTAGAGAGAATACATGGCGGCCCGTTGCGCTGTATGTTTTCAGAGGATTTTTCCATTAAAATGGGCGGTCTTACCTATTGTCTCGCGCAAGACGACTGCAACTCTATCTATATTCAAGAACTAAATCTCTATTACAGTATTACCAATACAAATCACGAAAAACTACACGAATTATTATCTTCGTACATATAATCGTTATCTTTTTTCAAAGGACTGATAACCTATGCCTATTCTATCTTCCTTAACCGGTACGCTGGTCAATACCGCGACGGTCATCCTCGGCAGCCTCATCGGGATGCTGCTCGGCAAAGGGCTGCCCGACCGCCTGAGCCGCGGGCTGATGACCGCACTCGGTTTCTGCACCGCCTACATCGGCATCAGCGGTTGCCTTAAAGGGCAGAACACACTGGTGGTCATCCTCTCGCTCGTGCTCGGCACGCTGGTCGGCGAGGGCTTTGATCTCGATAAACAGATCAACCACTTCGGTGGCTGGGTGGAGAAGAACATGAACCGCGGCGGCGGACACCTCTCGGTCGCCGAGGGCTTCGTTAACGCAAGCCTGTTATTCTGCGTCGGCGCGATGACCATCGTCGGGTCGCTAAACAGCGGGCTGACGGGCGACCACACGATGCTGTACGCCAAGGCGTGCCTTGACCTCATCTCCTCGATGGTATTCGCCTCGACGATGGGGATCGGCGTGACACTCGCGGCGGCGGTAGTGCTGGTGCTGCAGGGCGGCATCGCGCTGCTCGCTCACCTCATTGCCCCCTTTCTCGGGGACGCCGTCATCGCCGAGATGACCTGCGTAGGCTCCATCCTCATCATCGGGCTCGCGCTCAACCTGCTCGGCATCACGAAGCTCAAAATTATGAACTTTGTCCCCGCCATCTTCCTGCCGATGCTACTCTGCCCCGTCTACGACCTCGTCGTCAGCTGGCTGGCAACCCTGCTGTAACCTCCAAAGCCTCCGACGGACCGTCGGGCGCTTTTTCTATGCATTGCAACCATCGTTGACTTTTCAACGTCGCAGAGGTATAATATTCCTATCACAAAATCCGGCAAGGAGTTTGAACAGTATGGCGTTATCGGCTAAAACCGTACGAAGACAACTGAATCTGTTAAAACCGCTGCTCAACAGCGCATCGCTCAAGACCATCCGCCGCGGGCAAAACAAGATCGGCGAATTGATGGAGTCGCGTTACCGCGGGCAGGTGCTGCTCAAAACGCACCGTTTTGAATGTTTCGAGGGTGCGTGGGTAATGCCGCGAGACGAGCGACGCGAGGGGGTCATGCTGTATCTGCACGGCGGTGGCTACACCTGCGGCGATCTCGAATACGCCATCGGCTACGGTGCCGTGCTCGCCGCACAGAGCGGCGCGCGGGTGTTCTGCGCCGCTTACCGGCTCGCGCCCGAGCACCGCTATCCCGCAGCACTAGAGGACGCGCTGACGGCCTACCGCTATCTGCTCGACAAGGGGTATTCCCCTGCCCACATCACCCTCTGCGGAGAGAGTGCGGGCGGCGGACTGTGCTACGCGCTATGCCTGAAGCTCAAGCATCTGGGGTTACCACTCCCCTGCGGCATCGTCGCCATATCCCCTTGGACGGATCTGACACTCTCAGGCGACTCGTATGAGAAAAACCGCGATGTCGACCCGTCGATGAGCGAATCATTACTCAATTTCTTTGCCGACAGCTACACCAACGACCGCCAAAACCCGCTCGTCTCCCCGCTGTTCGGCGACCTGACGGGGCTACCACCCTCGCTCATCTTTGTCGGCAGCGACGAGATCATGCTGGACGATGCTCAGCGTATGCACGACCGCCTGACCGCAGTAGGCAATCAGAGCCGTCTGGTGGTCGCACCCGAGCGCTGGCACGCGTATCTTCTCTACGGGCTTAAGGAGGATGAGAAGGACATCTCCATCCTCAACCGTTTCTTAAACCACGTGATGTCGGAGGAAAATAAACTGCGCTGGATGCCGCTGGACAACGCCGCGAAGATCTATCCCGCGGCACGCCGTCCCAACTGGAGCAACGTCTTTCGTCTCTCCGCCACGCTGACCGAGTCGGTGGACCCGGCTGTACTACAAACAGCGCTGGACGTCACCGTGCGGCGTTTTCCCTCCATCGCGGTACGGCTGCGTCGCGGCGTGTTCTGGTATTATCTTGAACAACTCGCCGACGTGCCAACCATCCGCGAGGAAAGCAGCTTCCCGCTCACCCGTATGTCCCGCGACGAAACGCGCAAGTGTGCGCTGCGTATCATCGTTTATGACCGCCGTATCGCGGTGGAAATCTTTCACTCGCTGACCGACGGAAACGGCGCGCTGATCTTTTTAAAGAGCCTGGTTGCGGAATATCTACAGCAACGCTACGGTGTGCACATCTCCGCCGAGCACGGCGTGCTCGGCCGACTGGAGGAGCCGTCAGCGGCGGAGATGGAGGACAGCTTCCAGAAATACGCAGGCACTCTTACCGCCTCGCGCAAGGAAAACACCGCCTGGCATCTGTCGGGCACACCCGAACCGATGGGCTTTCTTGACGTGACCTGCTTCGAACTGCCCGTGAAGGAGGTGCTGGAGAAGGCGCACGCCTACGGCGTCAGCGTGACAAGCTTTCTGTGCGCGGCGCTGATGATGGCAATGCAGCAGATGCAGCGCGAGCACATCCCTGAGCAGCGAAAGCGCAAGCCAATCAAGGTGCTTATCCCTGTCAACCTGCGCAGCGTCTTCGAGAGCCGCTCACTGCGCAATTTCGCGCTCTACACCACGCCCGAAATACTGCCGCAGCTCGGTGAATACCGCTTTGAGGAGATCTGTCGGGTCGTTCATCACCATATGGGGCTGGACATCACCCCACAGCAGATGAGCATGAAGATCGCCACCAACGTCAGCAGCGAGCGCATTATGGCGGTGCGGGTAATGCCGTTGTTCATCAAAAACATCGTGATGAAGGCGATCTTCGACACCGTCGGCGAGCGCAAATCCTGCCTGACGCTGTCCAACCTCGGCGCGGTAAAGCTGCCCGAGGCAATGCGCCCGTACGTCGAACGGATGGACTTTATCCTCGGCGTGCAGGCGAATGCACCGCACAACTGCGGCGTGCTGTCCTACGGCGACACGCTATATATCAACTTCATCCGCAATATCAAGGAGTCGGAGCTGGAATACCATTTTCACCGTGTCCTGCGCGATCTCGGGCTGTCGGTGGCGGTGCGTAGCAACCGACAGGCGAACACTGTCAAGTAAAGGAGAATCGTATGTATTGTGTACAATGCGGCGTTAAGCTTGTGGATACTGAGGCGCAGTGCCCGCTGTGTCAGACGCAGGTCTATCACCCCGCCATCCGCCGCGAGGAATCTGAGCCGCTCTATCCCATTGGAAAATTCCCGATCGCCAACAAGCGCTCCCTGTGGCCGCAGGCGCTCACCACCGTTGCGCTGGTGCTGCCGATGCTGATCGTGCTGCTGTGTGATCTGCAATTCAGCCCTCGCGTCACCTGGTCGGGCTACGTCATCGGCGCGTTGCTCGTCGGGTACGTGATTGCCCTATTGCCGACGTGGTTCAAAAAGCCGAATTCCGTCATCTTCACCCCGTGCGGCTTTGCCGCTGTTGGGCTGTATCTGCTGTATATTAACGTCGTGACCGACGGCGGCTGGTTTCTGACCTTTGCCTTCCCCGTGGTCGGCGGACTCGGGCTGATCGTCACGACAGTCGTCACCCTGTTGCGGTACGTTCGCGGCGGTAAGCTTTACATCCTCGGCAGCGCATCCATCGCGCTCGGGGGGCTTTCACTGCTCATCGAGTTTCTGCTGACCGTCACCTTCCCCACAATCACCTTTGTCGGCTGGTCGCTTTATCCCCTCACCGTTCTCGTACTGCTCGGTGGTTTTTTGTTGTTCCTCGGCATCTGCCGCCCCGCCCGCGAGACGATGCAGCGAAAATTCTTTATATGATAACAAACGCCCGCGGATCATTCGATCCGCGGGCGTTTATTTGTCTGACTTTTTATCGGCCGTTGTAGATACGTTTCATCAGTTCGACCATTTGGGGTTTGGTGATGGTGCGGGGATTGGTAGCAGTGCACTTATCTTGGATGGCGATCTCTGCCATCTCGGGCACCATATCCATAAATTTCTTTTCATCCACGCCCGTCTCACGCAGGGTCATCGGGATGTCCAGATCCTTCTTCAGCTTATTGATGGCGATGGTCAGATTACGCACCGCCTGAGGTCCGACGTAGGTGCCGGGGTTGATGATAATGCCGATGTGGGCATAGATCTTCGCGGCGCGGTTGTCGGTCTGGAAGTGTTTTTCGTACATATGCGCGTTATACTCGATGACGTACGGCAGCACGATGGCGTTCGCCCGGCCATGCGGGATACCGAAGCGCGCGCCAAGCACGTGCGCGATGGAATGGCAGATACCGAGCGACGCATGATTAAACGCGATACCCGCAAGGCAGGATGCGTTGTGCATATGCTCACGCGCCTCCATATCCTCACCCTGACGATAGACACGCGGCAGATAGTCGCGCACGAGACGGATCGCCTTCTCAGCGAGCGCGTCAGAGAAATCAGTCGCAGCAGTGGAGACGTTCGCCTCGATGGCGTGCACGAGCACGTCCATCCCCGTGTCCGCCGTCACGGCGGGCGGCACACTGCGCACAAGCGTCGGGTCGAGCATCGCGATGCAGGGTAACAGCTTATCGTCCACGATGGGATATTTCGCATGGGTCTTAGAGTCGGTGATGACCGCAAAGCTGGTCACCTCGCTGCCCGTGCCGCTGGTCGTCGGAGCGACGATGCACAAAGGCTTCTCCACCCCGTTGATCTTCTGGTACATATAACTGATCGCCTTCGCCGCATCAATGGCGGAGCCGCCGCCCATTGCCATCACGGTGTCGGGCTTCTTCTCGAGAATCCAACTGACACCCTTGCTCACCAGATCGGTGGACGGGTCGGGCGTGATGTCGGAAAAAATGTGGCAGGTCGCCCCCATGGATTCCAGCACGCCGAGCGGTTTCTTGATCATCCCGGCTTTCGCCACGAAGGGATCACAGATAATACACACGTTATGGATCGGGTAATTCTTGAGATTCTCGAACGCCGATTCACCGGTGTAGATTTTGGTTGGAACGTAAAAACCGGACATACCAATGCCTCCAAAAAGCTTTGCTTACACTTACTTGCAAATCATAACACAAACGAATATCTTTGTCACGCGTTTTTTACCAAAAAATTGATCATTTCCGCAAAAAACAGCCGTTCGGCATTGGCGTAGGTCTGCTCGAGCAACTCCTCGGTGCTCACCCCGCGCAATTCGGCGATGCGGGCGGCGGTGTGGCGGATAAGCGACGAGTCGCACCGATGCCCACGGCAGGGCTCGGGCGCCATATACGGCGCGTCGGTCTCGAGCAGCAGGCGGTCGGCAGGCACCGCAGCCGCGACCGCTGCGGGGCGCTTCGCGTTCTTAAAGGTCGTCGCGCCGCCGAGCCCGATATACATCCCAAGCGCCACCACCTCGCGCATCATCTCGACACTGCCCGAAAAGCAGTGAACCACCCCGCGCGGTCGATATTCCCGCAGCAGGTTAAGCACATCCTCATGAGCATCGCGGTCATGCACGATGACGGGCAAATTCATCTCCC
>JAEIGA010003583.1_pt1 | contig 24246 bp, 40 predicted proteins | sample 9270691 | NCBI WGS metagenome assembly JAEIGA01 (sample SAMN17057246, study PRJNA624740) | gut metagenome | biome: biome; isolation source: fecal sample | host: Bos grunniens | place: China: Xizang | collected 2019 | reverse complement strand
TACAACCTTGTGAACGTCCTCAATCGTGCCGTTTGTCTTGATAATACCGCCGACTGTATTCAACGCCTGCGGATTGCTTACCTTCGTTGTATCAACTACCTTATGCGGATATGCCTGATACTTAACTGTCAGCACTCGTCTTACTTCGGTACGGTTGACCTCAATTTGGTTAGGTATGAGGAATCTGACCTCACCCTCACCACGGGCCGAACCCTCTTTTTCTTCCCAGTTAAAATGAGCTATGGGATAAAGTGTAAGCCCGGTGTCAACGCCCTCAACGATATCGCACCAACGCGTAGAAAGGGAATACTTGACTGTTCCGTTCTCCTTGTAGAACTTGTATATCAGAGTAACGTTATTATCAAGCTCTATCTTTGCCGCTTCGCCCGATTCCTCAAAGGTATCATTGTCGCCTATGATAACCTCGTCAATCTTTGACTCACTCATACCCTCTCGGAGCGCAAGCTCAACAGCATTTGCTACCGCCATTCTCTTTCGGATAAGGATATAAGGCTGAGCCTGTATATCGTCGTCGTTCTCGTTGCCGTAATAGATATCATTCTTCTTGACTATCTCATTGACGGGATACATCTTCTCTTTGTCAAACCAAACGTAGATAATGCCCTCGTCATTGATCGCCGCGTCCTTTGTGACTCTGCGCCCCTTAAAGTCCATTTTGTCACGTTCCCAAATACGCGCTGCATATCCGTTGAGCATCTCGCAATATCTCTCTGCATTCTTACGGAAAGAGGGCATTTCATAGTTTTGTGACGAAAAGTTAATAGCGTACAGGTTATCGTGTATTACGGAACACTTGTACTTGACTACGGGCTTGATAAAATTCTTCTGCACAGGCTCAACATCACCGAGCTTTGCACCTTCCCATTGATTGCCGTTGTAAAAGCGGTAATTGCGATCCGTGTCCGTGTATATGCCCGTTTTTCTGTGATAGTTTCTGCCCTTTTCGTATAACCCCCACGTAGGAGTTTCTTTTATCTCTCTATCGGTCATTTATTCACCCCCTTGGAACGTCCTCTTGACCGTTGCCTGTGCCGTCGTAATTCTCTATATTCCGCATAATCGTATCTATGCGGTCCTGCTCTCTCTTGGCTTCGCGCTTGTCCTCGCGCTCTCTTATAGCCTGCATAGGGTTCGGGAGCTTAACCTCAACAGGCTCGCCCTTGACTACCTTCTGCCCGACCTTTGCACCAACAAAAAAGCACGCTACATTGAGCGCACCGACTACAAGTATTATAAATATCGTTTCCATATATCCCCCTTATTCCTCGGTAGTTTCAACAGGTTTATCTTGAGGAATAGAGTTTTTCGCTTTTTCAAGCTCTTTACACTTTTTAAGCACTCCCACGCGAAACTCCAATTCCTCGCGAATTATCTTCGCAAATAATTTGTTTCTAAATTCATTGTAATCGTGGACGGTATTGTTTTTCTCCATATATCCCCCTTATAGCTCTATGTCCTCAATCTCTGCTCTTGCACGCAACAATACTAAATACTTTCCCATTGCTTGAGCCTGTTCATATAGCAAATCATAGGAGCAACGAGGAGCAAAGCCCAATTTTCCCGCTTTGTACTTAACAAGCATATCAATGAGCTTTTGCTGACGGATTGCAAGCTGATAATACTCTGCCTTAAATCGTTCTTTGTAGTTGGGGTTATTCATCATTTCAATAGTGTCTTTTAATTCCATAGTGTACTCCTTTAATGTGTTATATTGGTATGATTTCCTCTCCGTAATCGTACTGTGTTTCGCGTTCTCTCTCAAAAGAGAAATTCCTTGAAGGCTTGACCTCGATAATATCCTGTGTAAATACCACTTGATCTCTTATCTCGTGAGCTATCGCAAGCCCCATCATATCGTCGTCGTGACCGCCCTCGGGAGCTTCTATGCGCCCCTTTTCGTTACGTACAATCGTCAAAAGCTCTTCCAAGGTATCTTTATCGCATATAGTGTCACAATGCTCTCTCACGACCTCTATAAGCCTTGAAATGATAGTCGGTCTTGTAAGGCTCGTTGTCTTAAAACCGAATCTCTTTTCGTGCTTTCCTGTGTAGGAATCTTGTACCTCTCGGACGTATTGCTTTTGATAGCCGAGTCTTTGAAGCTCTCGTATCGGGTAACTGTCAAAATTCGCTTCAATGCCTATCAGCGCATCTCGGTAATACTTTCCAAGACAATACATTTGCCTTGTGTATTGGTCCGCGTCAAATTGGTGCTTCAAGTGTGCTACCTGTATTCCTGTCTTTGCATCAAGAACGTGTCCTGTAAAGAAGTCAGATCCTTCTCCTGCGGTATCTCCACCTATGCAGAACTCCGTAAAGGCTAACTGTTTCGGCAGAGTATAGAGCTTAATATATCCGTTCTTATCGTCTATCCAACGTATATCCGTTATCCGTAATCCGTCATAGTTGTATGTAAAATATCCGACCTTTAAAGGCTTTGGCAACCTTGTAAGGCGCTCAAGAATAACCTCGGTATCAAATACGTTCTTGCCACTCAATAGGAACGCTTCACGCGGCGTACACGGATATTCTTGCTTTATAAGGTCTTTATCAAGGTATTTATCGTATTTATTCCAATACCAATAGAGTTGTTCTGCTGCAAGTCCTATCTCGTCGCGTAACCAACGTAACCGCTCCCATATCCAATCCTTGCGAGTGTCTATATTCTTTAAGAACTCCGCACGTGTATCCTCGTTGCGGAAGGGAATAGCATACTCTCTCGTTCTCCACCACTCATAGAAGCAGTTTATATGAACTCCGCTATCCCACATCTTTTGAAAGTCATTATATCCGTTTGCGGTGCTCTCGTAAATCTTTATGCAATTCTTTGTAAATGCTTCACCCAATGCACCTTGCACCGGGGCTATTCCGTATTGCCAAAATGCACACTCTGATCCGTGAAAAAAGTTTACTGTTCGGGAACGTCCGACGTCCTTTGTTGCCGTATCTACCGCCCAAGAGCTATTGATTTTCTCAAATAGCAACTGTTTTCGGTTATTGTACTTCTCCGTAGGCTTTATAGCTTCGGGGAGCTGACTATAAGTAAACTTTGCTTTGTTTTGGAATATTGCCTCGGCATTATCGCTCTTATCTGCAAGAGTATAGCCTTGAAAGTTGCGGTTAAGCATTGAATAAGCCAACTGATAGGCGGTCACCAAGGTAGTAAATCCTTGCTGTCTGCCCTTTAAGACTATTAGGGATATGTCTGCTATAAGACCGTTCTCAAAGTCCTCTATGGCTTTATTTACCCTCTCTATAAAATCCCTCTGCACGTCGTTAAAGAAAAAGGGCATTGTCTTTTGGTTTTTATCTACTACCACAAAGACAAGCTCTATCAGTTTTTCGGGATTTGCTTTGACCTCTGCAAGAAGCTCCGCACTGCTCATAAGCTCCGTGACTACTGCATTACGGAATTGCTTGTCAAACTCTATACTGTGCTTTTCTTCCCACTTTTCACGGCGTTTATCTATAAGATATTGCGCGGTATATGTCATAGTAAATCCTCAAGCTTAGTCATTTTAAGCTCTCCCTCTACCTTTGTAACATACTCTCCTTGCATTTTATTCATAATATCAATGGCACTCAATCTTGTCTTTATTGATGCAGGTTCTTCGCACGTTACCGCCTTGCCATCGTCCCACTCTACCTTTGTTTCGGTTTCTACGCCTTGAATAACTCTTGTAAGATATTCCAATCGCTCTTGTGCGGTCATTATGGTAGGTTTCATCATCTGATCCCGAAGCTCTTGTAATCTTGCCCTTATCTTGCCGTCTGCCATAAGCCGACTTGCCTTTTCGTGAATGGTCTTATCTTTCATACGTTGGCTATCGTACGCGGAGCGGTATGCATCCGCTTGACTCATTCCGTCTATTATGTTTTTAACAAATTGCTCCTGTTTTGCCGTAAGCATATTCTCGCCCCTTTCCTATATTTTCGCATACACCTTAGGCGATAGCCGAGCCACCGCCCGTAGGAGGAACGTATTTGATAGAGATTATTCCAGAAATTAAGAAAAACAAATAACCTCTACAGGTGCTTGCTTCAATAAAAAAGGCACTCGCGCCACAACACGAATGCCTTTAAATACATTTTCATAGCATAATTATATAATACCCCATATAGTATTTGCAAGGGGAAGAATGGGGAATTTTCGGGAGTTTTTGCGAGTTTACAATTTGTTCACGAATTGTTTTCTGCTCGTTCATCACATACCCCCAGAGGTATGCTACAATAAGCACAAGCAAGCCGACCACGGCAAGAACACAAAGGAGAACACAAATGTTAAGCAGAAAAGAATTGGAAAGCCTCGGAGTTGTAATGACCGATGAGCAATGGAAAACCTTTTGTAAGCAAATGTCCGAACTTGAAGAAAAAATGTGGGAAGAAGATCACCCACTTGATGATTGAGAAAGGAGAAATACAATGACGATTTACGAAGCATTCAAAAAGTACTCGGTCCCTGCCGATAGTGTAGAGGACTTTTGCAACAAATACCACCGCAGAGGCGCATATCACGATAGAGGCGCGGAATATATGCAAGCCGATCTGAAAGACCACATAGAAGAATTTAAGAGAAACGGCTTTACGTTCATTCCTGGGGGAACAAGTACCACGGGATATATAGTAGCCTATTACGGAAATGAACCCACCCCCGAAGATCTCCCCGACTTTAACTCCCCCGAAGCATTTTTCTGCGAGCCCGACTAATAACAAACAAGAAAGGAACTAAAACTATGAAACTCAACTTAACCGCAAACAACGTACCCGAACAACGTATCAAAGAATACCTTGAGCAGAACGCGAGCCCCACCCTTGCCGTAAAGATTAACGGTGGAACACCCTTTACCAAAGACGGAAAGCAACTTATCAACCGCAAGACTCTGCAAGGCTTTTTCAAGTGGGCTACAACCGAAGCGCGCAAGCTCGCGGAGAAAGGCGCGAATTTCGCCTGTGTAGACGATAAGACAGTTTTCGGTTGGTCTATCCACTATTTTGAAGAAGAAGCCATAGAGGGAGAATTATTCAACCTTGACGGCACACCCTACAAGCCGACACCCAAGAGCGCACCCAAGACCGAGAACAAAGCACCCACCAAGACACCCACTCCCAAAGCACTGACCACCGCGCCCGGCACGAAAGCCGAGCCGAAGAAAGCCGTTATACTCACCCCACCTACACCCAAGCCCGAGCCTATGCAGAAACTCGCAAAGAACAAACCCACCGACACCGACCAAATATCCATTTTTGATTTGTTTTAAGGAGTAAGTTATGAAGATAGAGAAGATAAAGCCCATACCCAAGTATATCCTCACAAAAATAGAGAAACTTGACAAGAGTCTTAATATCAAGCCTTGCGGACTTGTCCGTTATTATGCCTACCTCACAAAGAATGACGGAGAGCTTGTCAAGGTAACGTGCGCGGTCAAGATCTATAAGAACGTATGGTACTGTAAGCAGGTAGCCATTCACGGACTCCACTCTGATAAGTGTTTCTGCCGTGATATAGAGTATTCCTATATGGGCGGTTATAAAGTCGGCTTTTATGCCGAGGGAATGCGACAGTATAACGAGCCTCGTTGGTTTGAGGACGGCAAGTGGTACGAATGCGACGATAAGTATTTTAACCCCTATACGCGCCTTATAAACCCCGAATATGCCTACAAGACACCCGAACTCAAATACTCCGCTTGTGACCTTTACAAAGGTGAGGACATAATCGCGTATCTCCGTATGTATGAAAAATACCCTATTGCCGAAATGCTTGTAAAACTCGGTCTTTCCTCTCTCGCACTCTCCAAGCAGATTTTAGACAAAGCCACAAAAGACAAGTCTTTCCGTAAGTATCTCGGTAAAAACCGCGAAACAATAAAAAGCAAATGTTATTACGTTTCCTCTATCCTCAATGCCTATAAGCAGAACAAGAGCATAGCAGAGGTACAAGCCTTTGAGAGCTTCAAAAAGGAACTTAACAATAGCTATCTCAAATCCGTTCGTGAGATTGCCAAAGTTGATTATGACAGCTTTTATAAATATCTCAATAAGCAAGGCGTGAATATCACCCTTTACTCCGACTATTTAAGAGCGTGCCGATACCTCGGTATTGATATGACCAAGGACAAAAACCGCTACCCTCACAACTTTATGCACGAACACGATATTAAAATAGCCGATATGCGCGAAGCACAAGAGCGAGAATATGCACAGAGAAGAAAGGAACGCGAGGAAGAGCAGAAACACCTTTCAGAGAATTTCATAGCCGTAGCGCGTAAATTTATGCCCTTGCAGAGCATTGAGAACGGCACGTATGTTGTCTACATAGCACAAAGCCCCTCGGAGCTTATCAAAGAGGGAGAAGCATTACATCACTGTGTAGGCAACCACGGTTATGACAAGAAATTTGCAAAAGAGCAGAGCCTGATCTTCTTTGTCCGTTCCGCAACTGACACCGAAAAGCCCCTCTGCACTATTGAATTTGACATCAAGAGAAATAAGATACTTCAATTCTATGCGGACCACAATACCAAGCCCGACCAAGCCGTAACCGACTACGTAAATAACGTATGGCTACCCCACGCGAACAAGCAACTCAAAAAGATAGCTGCTTAATTGTTTGCAATCCGTTCACTTTCAGTTAAAGAGTACGTGTTACAATACCCAAAAAGGAGTTGATTATATGCCCATAAAAGACACTGACCGCAAGGCGCGAGCTAACTACCGCAAGAAAGTCAAAAAGCTCTATATTGAGCTTTATCCCACCGACGAGGATATAAAGGCAAGACTTGAGGAAAAGAAAGCCCTCGGAGAGAGCACCGCCACCTACATTAAGCGACTTATCCGTGAGGATATGAAAAGGAGCTAACACTATGATTTTTATATGTTTCGTTTTCGCATTTTTTACCCTTACACTTGCCGTTCATTTTTTCCCAAATCAAAAATGGATTTGGATTATCGCACCAATCGTTATGTTTGTTTTTTCGTATCTCACGTTCAGTATCAAGACGCGCCCTATGATTATACTATTCATAGCGTTTTTGGTAGGCTCGATATTATGCGTATATATCAAGCATTTTTTAGACAAGAGATAATAGCAGAAAAAGGAGTTGACCTAATCGGCCAACCCCTTTTTTTCGTCCAACGTAGCTTGAATTTTCCTCAAAGCCGACCTCTTTTTGAGCTTCACCCAATCGTAAGACCTATCGTAGAAATAAGCAACCTCTTTCATACTCATATCCTCAACAAAGAGCTTGTATATCACGTTATACTCCTTACGCGGTAGACTCTCAATCACCTTAATAATCTCGGCTCGTTTCTGCCTAAGCTCCGCGATCTCTTTCTCAAGGTCAACGTATCTGCCTATTGCTTCGGGGATCTGATGTAGGTTTTTAGAAGATTGCACCCTCTCACCCACCGCAAATCCACCCAAACCCTCGGCAAGCTCTACCCACCGCTTATGATCTATAAGCTTATGCCTAATCAATTCCTCAAGCTTGTTTATTTGTTTTACGTATTCAATAGCGGTCATAATATCCCCCTATCCAAGCCGACTTTTAAGAGCCTCGGCTTTTTGTCTTATTTCCTCGTCCTCGCCTGCCGTCCTCGGTGGGATTTTCTTAGCTTCTTCCCACGTTCTCGCTACCGCACATTCAAAGAACTCGTTTGTGTTAAAGCTCCCTTGATTGCTTGATTTTTTATCACTGTAATTGCCGTCAAGCACCTTTGCCATATTGCTATCCTTGATAAGCCAATCAAACGTAGCCGTCCAATTCCTATCATTACCGCCCTTGAGGAAAGACGAGTTTTCGGCATTTTCAAAAAGAGTCTTAAAGTCGTCAATGGTATATACGTTGAGTCTTGCCCTAATTGCCTTTTTACGCGCATCTGATAAAGCCTTGACGGAAGGGAAAGAAACACATATCGTATTGTATAGCTCCACGATTGCCTTGCAATCGGTTTTTTCTTTATGTATTTCTTTATCTAAATCTTTATCTAAATCTAAATCTTTATCTTCTTCTATTCTGTTGGCGTTACATTCCGTTACAGTAACGTTACCTGTAACGTTACATTCTGCAAGGAGCTTTTGCTTTTCTCGGTGCTTTGCCACACGCTCGCGCGTTTTCTCCCTTGCCAACTCAAATTTATTAAGGCTTTGGTGCTTGTCCCAATTTGGAATTGTTATCACTCCGTCAATGATCTCAACCATACCGAACTGTTGAAAAGTCTTCAAAGCCATTGTGACGGTAGTCTCTTTCATACGGAAAATCGTCGCAAGCATATTGTCGGTATAAGGCATTTGACCGAGCATAAACACACCGCTATTGTTTTGTTTTCCTGCAAGGCATAGGAGCTTAAACCAAACTGTGATTATTGCATAAGAGTCGGGCAGACTTTCAATCAAGAGTATTTTTTCATCGTCAAAGATATCCGTAGTTATCTTTATCCACTTAACGTCAGCCATTTTTCCATACCTCGCTTATGTATTCGTTGTTTCTCGCACGAGCTTACACCGGCCCGAACACGTCGCTCTTGTACAGTTAAGACAAATCTTTAAATGAGCTTCATCGGGAACGTGTTCGCCGCGCTCAAGAGCGGTGCTATTGTGCCGGGGCTTAGGACTTGAACCCGCAGAAGTTGTCCTCAACACACCGCTTTTCTCGATCTTTGCGACCTCTGCCACCGCTCCGTTATTCATAACCGCCCTCCGCGTGCTTCTTTTTGAGTTCGGCAATAAGCACAAGAACCTCGTAAAAAGCATCGTGCTTGCCATCTATAACCCCAGCATCGTAACCCAAATCTCTCTTGAAAATGGGGGTAAATTTCATAGGAATTTTTGAAGCAACTTTTCTCTTAATCTCCTCAAAAATCTCCCTCGCAATCTCGCTCTTTGGTGCGACATCGGCGGGGGGTATATTATCAATCAAATTTAATAAAGGGTATCGGTTGTAACTTTCAAGAGTCCCACCAAGGTTGGTTTCTATTTTAATTCTTCGGATAAGTTCACTCGCATTAATATATCGTGCCATATCATTCTCCTTTCAACTCTACAATTCGGGGTTGTCGTGAATGTTGCCGATGACTTCAACATCAAGTTTTCCGTCATAAATCAAATCTTCCATTTCAACGGCAATTCTATCTGTTATATAAAAACAATTATCCCCATATTCAATAGCCCCACATCTCATTTCGGTACAATCGTGATATTCATAGTTTGAAGGGCTTTCATCTTCAAACAATACAATATCCCCCTCAAAAATCTTCTTTCCGTTCTTGTCGGTCAAGCCCGTGTATTGTCCTATGGTTTCGGGAAAAACAGTTCTGCTATGCTCCATAGGTCGGCAAATTTGCACATAATTGTCTGTGAAAACCATCGGGAAGCCTTCAATCCATTCTCCCCCTGCCGTTTTTCCTCTAAACAAAATCTCTCTCATTCCGCACCGCCTTTCATCTGCTCTTTGAGTTCCTTAACGATATTTTCAAACAATTCTTTGGTATAAGTGAGGTCTTTCCAATCCTTATACAAATCTATCGGCAATTCATATACCATTACTCCGCACCGCCTTTCTTTTTATATCTCCTGCCATATTTCCTCTCAAGTTTCTGCACCACCTTGTCGCTTATAGGCAACACCAAATTTTCGCCAATCTCTGCTTTAGTTTTAGCACCGCCCCAATAAAACTCTCCACTCCAAACAATGTATGACTCCGTTCCATACTCCGTTTTCACACACAAAGTATCATCGTGAACAAACAAACCTTTAGGGCAATCTTTCAATTTAACAAGTTTTGTTTTCATCCCGCACCGCCTTTCATCTTCGCTCCGCAGTTGGGGCAATAGTTTGATTTTTTTCTGCCGTTGCTTTTTCCACACTTTGAACAAGTGTATGTTTCATAGTACATAATGCGTCCTCTTGCACTCGGTGTCTTGCTTGTATTATAATCAACAATCCACTCCCCCTCGCTCTGCTTGCGGTATCCATCTTTCACTAAAAGTCGTGCTAATTGATGATCGGGATCTTCTTTTGGATTAGGTATTGCTCCCTTATAAAATTTTATGTCTTTTGTTAGTTGTTCAACAATCTGCTTCTCTCTGCTCACAATCACACACCTCCTCACTTGGCATATCAACAACGTCCACAAATAATATCGCACTCACTATTGAGAACAATATCATTACCACAACCATAAATACGGTAGTTGCACATCCTTTCTTATTTCTCATTGTCCTCTCCTTCCGCAAGGGAATACTGTTTAACGTGACACGTTTCTTCCCAACGATTTGTCACAGCCACGGTCTTTCCCACTATCTTATGACCTGCTTTTTTAAGCTCGGATATTCGCGAAGCTAACCGCATAACGCCTATCTTTTGGAGAGCTTCAAGCTGAGTAATGCTGCCGAACTCTTTTATGTAATCAAGCACCCTTTGGGCCTGAGTTGGTTTACAGTTTTCCATACGTTCTCCTTATATTTCTTTGATTCTGATACCGTGTACCCATAACATCAATTTTCGCTTGATGATATAGTCCTTTGTCTTAAATCCCTTTGTGTCCTCAACAACGAGCTTACCGTTCTCCTTGTAAACAAAATCGGCAACGTACTTGACCGCAAGCTCAATAGTCTTGCCTTTTTTGACTCCACCGCGCACACCCACGGTATCAGGCTCACGTTGTGCCGGAATAAGCTCAAATTCTACTTGTCTTTTAAGATCTGTGATTGCCCCTGCTCGTTGGAGCAAGGACAATTCACAAAATCTTCTGTATTCTTTACGCGAATCGTAGGTATCTCCGTTTACCTTGATTTTTTTGCTATGGTATTTACTCAACCCTCTCGCCTCTTTCCGTAGTTGCAGAAGTCCGTTTTCTTTCGCATATCGCGATAGAGCCTACAATCACACATATCGGAAAGCTCTTTATTTTCATTCGCATACGTGCAATCCTTACACCGCACAACCTCAACAACGTCGTTTGCAATAAGATGCTCGGCAACTCCCGACAATGTTGTATATGTCTTTCCGACCATTCTTCCACAAAATTTGAGCCTTGTCGGAGGAGTGTTTTTTAATATTTCAATCAACTTATCTTTCATAGCAACTCCTTTCAGAACGGAAGATCGTCGTCTGTGTCTACGTCCTCGAAATTCGGCGTTACAGACGAGTTAAAGCCCGTAGGAGTATATTCGGCTACCCCCGACGTTTCCGCTCCCTGTGCCTCGTTCTTGGAGTCAACAAACATAGCTTCCTCAACGACTACCTCTGTCTTGTATCTCTTGTTTCCGTTCTGGTCCGTCCACTCACTCTTTTGCAAGTTTCCGACCACACAAAGGGAAGAACCCTTTTTGAAATATCTACTGATAAATTCTGCCGTCTGCCTCCAAGCCGTACAATCAATAAAATCCGTCTTCTGATCCTGACCGCTTGCTACCTTGCGATTTACCGCAAGAGAGAACGAGCACACCGAAAGACCGCTCTGAGTCTGCTTAAGCTCAATATCATTCGTGAGCCTACCGCCTATAATTACCTTGTTAAAATTGAAATTTGCCATAATGTTTTACTCCTTTTATTTGTTAATTAAATTTTGTTTATCTTGACTTTGAGTTTCCTTAAACTCTTTTACCGCCTGATCTATGAAATACACAACCATTCCCGACGATACAGTACCGCGATAATTGTTGTAATATTTCTTAACTCTCTCGGCGAATATCTCTATTGCTTTTATCTGTTCCTCGGTCATATATAGCTCCTTCCGAAGATTGCGCGGAAATCGTCAACACTCCAACCGTAATGCTTCATAGCCTTTTTTTGAGCATAGGCTTGAAGCTTCTGCCGAATCGCCTTGTTGTGATGTACTCCGTTTGGCGGCTCGTTGTGGCAAAAGTGACAGAGCGGAACTTTAAGCCCGTATTTTTCGGACAGTTTTCTGTATGCAATGCCCGGATATATATGGTGTATCTCTATCCACCGCACAGAGCCGCATATAAAACACTTCTTTTCCTCGCTGATTATTGACTTTGCCATTTACTCACCCCAACGCGCTTTCATTTCTGCAATCTGATCGGGCGTCTCCGTCGGTATGCCTTGCTCTCGGCACTCTTGAATAGTTAAGTCAAGCAGCCGCGACATTTGTGCCTTGTCAAAGGTGGACGAGCCGAAATATACTGTCACGTTCGTACAGCCCTCAATTTTGCTCTCTACGGCTTCCGTCTGCCAGCCTAACCCTTTCGCTTGCCAATTTGCGCGAAAGCGCTCCACGGCAGAATTTATCATACAGACGGTATCACTAACACCGCCTATATCTCGGATAAGCTCTCGGTATATCTCCGTCTTGCCCTTGTTAAGCTTTTCTGCGAGCTTGTCGCAAAGCACCCAAAAATAAGCATTTGCATCAAGGCTCCTGCGCTCACGATAAGGCTTTATCTCAATAGAGAGCTTGTCCTTGTCTGCCAACTCGTCAACAAGAGCCTTAAATTCGTTCCGCTCGTTTATTTCAAGCATAAGACAGGGCTTATTCGTCATAAATCCGATATTCGCGCCCGTAATCCTACCGCTCATTTTCATTTCTGCTCACCGCCCTTTACAAACCAAACACTTCTGCTTTATATTTCGCGAATATATCCTGAGCTATCTTCCTTGCCTTGTCTTCGTTCCGCTCGTCAAGGCAAACATATATAAAATAGCAGTAGCGGCTTCGGTTTATTCTCGATTCCTGTCTTCGTGTTGTATATTGAATGTCACAACCCGGCTCAACCACACCACGACGCGCCGTAAATTCGTGAACAACATAAACGTCTGTATTGCTGCTTACTTGGCACTCGTCGGCTTCGTATTCTTCAATATTGGCACTGTGTGTCGCGGCATATATTTCAGCTTTTCTCTTGTCAGTAAAAACCGTTTCAATACGATAATCGGAATATTCTCCGCTTGTTATTACGTATATCCTCATTTCTGCTCACTCCGCTTCAAGCCGCAATCCTTACAAAGAACAACACCGAACGCGGTCTGTGTCCTCTGTGCCATGCTCGGAGCTACCGCTTTTCCGCAATCGGCACAAACAAAGCTCGGCGGTGTATTCTGCGGCGCGTTGTTCTGCGCGGGCTTTTTCCAAGTAAAAGCAACACACTTTTTCGTTTGGTTGTATATCTCAAGAGCCGTTATTTCCTTGTTCTCAATCGTAATACCGCTTACGATAAAGTTGTCATAACACGAATAAACTGTATTGCCGCGGCTGTCCTTTTTCTCCTTGATATTGCACTTGTCAGCATCTACCCACGTAAACGGGGAAGTGTAGAGCTCACGTCCTATGCCCCAATTAAAGCAAGCACGTTTGAAGCTATCCGAAGCCTCGCCCTTTTGTGCCTCGGTGTTGCTTTCAGTTCCGCAATCCGACTTTGACACCCACTCGGGGAAAATACTCTCACCCTTTTTCGTTTCGCAAACGATACTTACGCGGCAGAACAGATTACCCTTACACTCGTAATGTTCTCTCTGCCAACGCTCCGGGCCTACCGTTTCATCAAGAATATTCATATCCACGCGAGCGTCCTTATAAAGCAGAAGCACAACGCCGTTTTGCTTTGCACTCTGCACGCGGACGTCTATCTCGTCCGCTCTTAAATCTCTGAACTTACACATTTTTGTTTCTCCTATGTATTTGAATTATTTTATTTGAATATTCTGTTTATTTTCGATATACGCGCCCTCAATCTCTGCGCCTTCTTTAAGAGCCGCCTTGATAGCCGTCTTATTTGCCGTCGGCGCGGAATAAGAGAGAAGATCGTCGCGGTTTTCCTGCGCCCACGCTATAAAGCCCTCACCTATAACTACGCTCTCACTCTTGCGGAACGTTATCTTATTTCTTGCTGTTTCAAGCTTGTTAATATCAAGGCTTTGCAATACGTCGGAAAGATAGTTTTTAATACGTTCACTCGCGTTTTCCTTTTGCTTTCTGCGCTCTGCAAGTGCCTTTTCCTCAACCTTAATAGCGGCTACTTCCGCGTTAAGTGTTTTCAACACACAAGCAAGATTATCGGCTTTATACTCAATCTCGCCCTCAATAGCTTCAAGCGTGTCCGCTATTGCTTCCTCGGGGATCTCGCCCTCGTCTATTGCCTGCAACAAGGCAAGATAATCGTTTGCTATTTCATACAGTTTCATTTTCTACGTTCTCCTTTTCATACCAAAATAAATATCTATTCGTCTGCTCTTTTGCACATTCAATTATTGCGATCGCGTTGCTTGTTTTCATATCGCCGAGATTGAATACCTCTTGTACTTCCTTATCAAGCACATAAACCGTATTTCCTCTTGCGATTTCATCAATCACCCACAAGGGAGTTACTGTTATGTATTTCATCTCGGCTCTCCCTTACTCGCCTTGCGCTCTGCTCGGCGGTTTTTACGCGCCCAATACTTGTCCCACTCTCCGTCAAGATTCTGCCGTCTGCTTTCGTCCAACAAGACCGCAAATGCTACAAAGGGATATGTAATCGCTTCCCATAACTTTTTTAATGCCTTCATTTTTGTTCTCCTTTTTTCTTTGCAAGGTCGGTCGCCGCAATCAACCGCGTTGCCGCCTCTTTGATTTGTTTCATTCTCCGCGCCCTTTCATCGTCGGTCAACTCCGGGCGTTGCACAGTTACAATGCACTTGACCATTTGTTTCCTCTTTCTAATCGCATAAATGCGACTTTTTAACCAAAAAAAATAGCGCTTGCTTCTTCGTTCGTCAATTTGAGAACGTCCTTGATGCGTTCGACTTCGCCGATCGTAAGGCGCTGGGAATTGCTCAATTTGCGATAGAGAGATGACCTATCCATATTGATACGGCTCGCAAATTCCGTCACGGTTAAGCCCCTCTCAATGATCTTTGCTTTCAATTTGTTTCCGTTCATAACTTTTCTCCTTTTCTACATATTGTCGCATTTGTGCGACTGTCTGTATTATAGCAACATAATTTTCACTTGTCAATACATTATTCGCGAAAATGCAACAATTTACAATTTATTCACAGTTTGTTTGTTGCAAATTCCGCGACTTTTGCTATATAATAGAAAAAAAGACAGCACAGAAAGGAGAGGGGAATATGAACGTCGGGCAAAGGATAAAGCAACGCCGCAAGGAGTTGGGGATCAGCGCCGATAAGCTCGGAGAAGCTTTAGGAAAGGACCGCTCTACTATTTTTAGATATGAAAAGGGCGATATAGAAAAGCTACCGCTTGACATTTTAGAGCCTATCGCAAAGGTGCTTCAAACAACACCGCGCTATCTTATGGGATGGGAAGAAGACAATCAAGCAAAGCCCGCCCAAGAGGACGAGCTTTCCGATAATATTAAGATGCTTGTTGACTTTGCAAAATCTGTTCCTGAGGACAAGGTGGAGCTTGTTCTGAAAGTAATGAGGTCAATAGTGGAAGCTGATTAACAAGCTTTTCGATTTGCTCAGGAGTGAGCATAGAGATGTAGGATAGCAATTTGTTGTCTTTCATAGTTGGCAAGCTCCTTTCAAGCAAAGCGAACTGACGTTCGCAAGATAATAATTCTGAAAACATTATATAATCTTGATTTTACGATTACTATGGTAAATGTTTCCATATATAATTATGCAAGATGAATGCGAAAATTGTCAAAACGTGTAACCGTTTGAATTTTCTGATATTATTTTAACGTGCTAAAGCGATAAAATCAATACTCAACTTTTATACTTTGAAACTCAACTTTGATACCCTCAAAAGTATCAAAAATAATACTATATTTTTTGAAAGGTACAAAATATGTGGCTTGAAAATCTTAAAGAATTAAAAAAGGCTAAAGGAATGACCTCAAAACAGATCGCAAATGCTACCAATATCCCGGAAAGCACCATAAAACGCATCTTTTCGGGTGATACCGATAATCCCTATGTTGACACGGTGCGTCGTATAGCAATAGCTCTCGATAGTACGTTGGATGAAATCTTTGCAGAATCAAAGGTTGTCGTAGCTACGGAAACACTCACAGAGGTTAAAGAAAACACCGAAGTGGTAGAAGCAGAGCGAAATCTTGTTCTCGCAGAACTTGAAATACTGAGAGAAAAGATAGCAGCCCAAGAGAGGGAAATCGTTTTATTAACCGAGCAACTGAAATACAAAGACAAGCTCCTTGCGGTTCACGAGTATTATCAGCTTGTAATAAGCGGAATGACAAAATAACCTTTAAGGTGGTGATGCCTTGCAAACACACCGCACCAAAGAAAAAAACATAAAGGAGAGTGATAAAGAATGTGGCAACTACCGCCATTAAGACCAGAGGAAATATTGCTCTATTCGCGCAAATCGCAAACCGACGATCCCGCGCTCACAACAGAAGAAACGCTCGCAAAGCACGAGCAGATGCTTGACGAATGGGTAGAACATAACCTACCGAATATGGGTAAAATAGCCGAAAACAACCGCTATCGTGAGGTCGTGTCCGGTGAGACGATTGACAAGCGACCAAGATTTTTGGAAGTGCTGCGCCGCATCGAGTCACCGCACATTAAAGCCGTTTTATGCGTCGAGCCTCAAAGACTTTCACGCGGTAGCTTAAAGGACATCGGGCGAATTGTTGAAGTGTTCCGATATTCCAATACTATCGTTATCACACGGCAATATGCCTACGATTTGAGAGACGATAGAGACCGAGAGAGCTTCGAGCGAGAGCTGATGCGCGGAAATGAATACCTTGAATATTACAAGCGCATACAGCAGAATGGGCGTTTGCAATCCGTGAAGAACGGAAACTATATCGGGCAGACCGCACCATACGGCTATAAAAAAGTACAGTATAAGGAAGGTAAGGTAAAGTGCTTCACACTTGAGCCCATTCCCGAGGAAGCCGAAGTTGTCAAAATGGTATTTGAAATGTACCGCGACGGAATCGGTATGGTAAGAATAGCCGATAAGTTGAACGAAATGCACATTCCGACAACAAAAGGCGGTAAATGGAGTAGAGAGATCCTGTCTGTTATGCTCGCAAACGTTCACTATATCGGGAAAGTCAAGTGGAATTGGCGTAAAACCGTTAAGAGCATAGAGGACGGTCAAGTAGTCGTAAGTCGGCCGAAAGCCGAGGAGTATCTTGTCTATGACGGCAAACAGCCCGCTATTATCGACCAAGAGCTTTGGGATGCGGTGCAGGAGATCAGAGGAAAGATACCGCGCAACCCGAAGAATAAAGACGGATTTAATCCGTTGGCAGGGCTTATGTTCTGTGAATGCGGCAGATCTATATCCGCCCGTCCGTATAAGTCGAAAGGTGTGGAGTATTGTGAGCCGCGTTTCCTTTGCAGTCAACAGCGCGAGTGTGGAAATGCTTCTTGTAAAATGTCCGATATTATTAACGAGGTCATTAAGGTCCTGCAAGCTACCATAGAGGATTTTGAAATTCGCATAGAAAACGGAACGGACGACAGCGCACAAATCCATCACCAAATGATCGAGCGCCTTGAAAAACGTCTCCGAGAATTGCAGGAGCTTGAGATAGCACAATGGGATGCAAAGACAAAAGGCGGAATGCCCGATCACGTATTCCAAAAGCTAAACGGTGATACTGTGGCAGAGATAGCAGAGATACAACAAGCCCTATGTACAGCCCGAGAATCTATGCCCGAGCCGATAAACCTGCAAGAGAGAGTAACTACCTTCAAGAACGCCCTTGAAGCCTTGCAGAACCCGAATGCACCCGTCAAGGAAAAGAATAAATTGCTCAAGGCGTGTATTGAGCGCATAACGTATAGCCGCAAGCGCGCAGGCAATAACGGACACCCGAAAAGAGGCGAGGAAACACCTATACAACTTGGCTTTAAACTGCGTGTCTAATTTTTTGACACGCTCATATCAAACTTGTGTGTGCAAGTTCATTTGGATACACAAGTTATAAAAGAAACCGAAAGGACGATACCCAATGAACACACTTAAAAGACTTGAGGAAATCAAAGAGCATTAAAACAAAAAGAGAGGTAAGGACAATTTTGTCCCTACCTCTTTTTCTTTACCCTTTCCAACGTGCCTTTGTAGAACGCACGTCAATATGTGTAAACGTTGAATAGATACCAATACCGCCCTTATTCTTCAAAAGTGTTTCCGCATAAGCCGCAACTTTCTTCGGCGAGATGCCCGAAATTTTCACGTCTGCGGCGCGTCCGTATAAGTGCTGGGAATATGGACTACCCCCACACGCTTTGTTCTTTGTGGGCGTTCTATAAGCCGATGTGATAGTAACAGATTTACCGAAATGTGTCCGAATCTTCTGCAATACGTTCACCAAGTCGGAGTCAATGAAAATAGGATCGCTCCCGTCGGTGCAAGCAAACTCTTTTACTTTGAAATTCGTTGATAGTTTTTTATCCCCGTCTTTTGCTTTTGAATAGGCTTTAATAGTCATATTGTCATACCCCCACGTAGTTTGTAAAAAGAAAAAAGGGAGAGCCAATAAAGCTCCCCCTTATGTAATTATTTATCACAGAATAACCACGGATATATATTCGCCTTTGTCAAAAAACTAATACCAAAGAAGAACAAAGCCACGGCTTCCACAACCCACAACTTACACGGAATAGGTATAAGCAAAATAAAGAATGATGCTATCATACCAACCCCGCAAGCGCGGAATATAATATTACGTGCCTTTTTGTTTTTCGTTATCTCTCCCGCTCCCTTTGTAAAGAGAAAGAGAGAATTATACGCAAGCAGAGCAAAAAACACCACCGCAAAAATACAATGGATAGTATTGCTTACCCACTTGTCAATCAAGAACGTACCAACCAACCGCTCACCATCCGGTATCGCGCAAGGGAATAAACATATCCCAAGGCCCGCAATCCCCGAACAAGTCAAGAGTATATCATCAAGCTTTTCATATCCCTTATACGAGATTAAGAGAAACGAAGCCGAGCCGAGTATAATCATAAATACCGTGCAGGCATTCGTATACCACGTTGCCGATATGGAAGGTGGGATATAGCCAACCAAAAAAGCAACTATCCACGGCAGGAGCATTCCAAGCCAACCGATAGTTGCGCGTAGTCTTATAGTATTTATTCTCATTAAGTTATCACCTTCCACGTTTGAACTTCTTTATATATTTTGTCAATAAAAGAGTTGCCTTTCAGCGCCTTATATGACTCGTAAAGAAATACAAAATTTTCGTATTCATACTGTCGGATAGTTTTTGTATCAATGTGCTTGTAATAGATTTCAAGCATGTGATGTCTTAACTGACACCTTTGACCGTTTACTATTTTATAAAGCCAAACAATAATAGGCGTAAGCACACCGAGCTCGCCTACTAATGCGATAATAGAAATCACATTCATATTACTTCTCCACTCCTTTCTCAAGTGCTTTTATTCTTTCCTTTAGCCTTTGTATTTCCTTTACACACATTGAAACTATTTCCTCATAGCGGACGCCGTAGTTTGATTTATTTCCGTTTTCGTCCACTTCATAGCAGATCGCGGCGAAATCTTTTGTGTCTACACCTTCGGCAAGTGCCGCCGCTTCTACTTCTTGAGCGATAAGTCCCGTGTGCAATCGGTCCGACGTTCCATTTTTGTAGCGGAATATCACAGGGCGCAATCTGTCAAATATCCGTGAATAAATTTCAGGTTGCGACTCTATATCGCGTTTTTTATTTTCGTCGGATGTTACGGGAGTTGATGATCCTGCCATTTCGAGATACCAAGTGCCGTGAAGGGAGTGGTAAAATTCTCCCTCGGCTGAATGATGAAACGATATAGGAATTGTAGAGAGCCCTATATCTTTTGACGAATAAGCAATTCCAAACGGGAAAATGCTCACTCGTGTCATTGATTCAACGTCGCTACGGTCAAAGTTATCAATAGATAATCCGTCAACGTCTGCCCCCATTCTCACAACGTTTCCATATTGCATAGGCAACTTAAATTTACCACCTGTTATATCAACCTCGGCAGATGTGATTTTACCCGTGATGGTTACTGTGCCGTCCTCGTTAAGCTTAAAATTGTCTGTATCTACCGTAAATTTATTACCCGATACGTGTACCCTGCTTTGAAGATTTCCGTCGGCATCCGTTTCAACTTTGAGATCAAGCTGCGCCTTAACACCGCCCTCACCGTTTATCTCTTTGTCTAAGGCTTCAACCTTGAGAGATAAGCCGCCGCTTGTTTCATTCATTTCCGAAGCAACCTTGAGCGCCTTGTCGGATTGCTCCTTTGCCGTGTTGGATTGCTTTTTCACAGCGCCTAAGTCATATCTGCGGTCAAGTGCGGCAGGGGTACGAACCCCCTGCCTGTCTTGTTTATTCATTCTCATATCCGTACCCCCTTAATCCCAATAAATATTGCCCTTTGAGTCAACGGTAAAGCCCAACTCTTTCAAGATAGTCGCCATTTCCTCATAGGAGATATCGTCACGACTGTTCAAATAGTCTATGATCTCGTAATTGTACGTATCGTCGGCATTGTATTCACTCTTGAAAAGGATAATCTTTTCGTAGTAGTCCGCATCAAGATTATTGATATACTCAATAACCTTTTCCTTACGGCTACCGCTTATAGACTTTCCGTACTCGTCCTTATCTGCCTTGATATCGTACAATTCGCTTGAATACGTCTTAAACGCATCATAACCGCCCACAGCCTTTGATACCGCGTATCTGCCGGGATAATCGTAGGCGTAGGAATATTCGTCCTTGTTGCTCCAATATTCCTCGGGAGAAATACCAAGCCCCTTTATTACCTCGGTCTGTCTTTCAAGCTCCTTGTCCGTTACTTTGCGCCATCCTGCCTCGGCATCCTCTCCGGCTTCCTCACTCGGCTCATACCAACGGAAATGATTTTCTCCGTCGGAAGCATAAGAAGCATCACCCGCCGCGCTTGTTACCTTATATTTTGTAACCTGTTCGTCGGATAGCTTCTGCCATTCGCCTTTATCGTCAAGCTTGAAATATCTGTTTCCGATATTTGCATACTCGCCGTCCCTTGCGCTCTGATAGTCAATAGAGGAATAAGAGCCGAGAGCTTCTTTTGCGATAGCGTCAATCTGCTTTTGGATCTCGCGTACCGCCTCGTCCTTTTCCTTGTCGGAAAGGTCGCTATTCTGTATCTCTCTCTTTTGTGTGTACAATTCACCGAGCTCGGAACTGATAGAATTGATATATTTGGAGCTCAAAATATCATCTTCCGTCGCGTACATGCTGTTCGCGTTCTTTGTAAGCTCGTCCACAGTTTCGTAAAAGTCGGACACGTTCTGATTTTTCATTGTGCTATCGGTAGTGAATTTGTCAATAAACGGAGCGAGAGCACCGCTACCGTCCGACTCAGGCGTGAGCATAGGAAGAACAACGTCACCAACACCGCCCGAATACTGGTCAATAAAGTAATTCCACTTATACGGGCTTGTATTCGTAATCTCACCGAGCCACTTGCTGATAGAGTCTGTCGTTTCGTCATACTGTTCCGCGGCGGGAAGGTCCTGCAATCTCGTAGGAACAAGATCATCACCGTACCAAGTCTTATTGTCCCTGATGTTCTTGATAGGAGCGAGAACGTTATTTTCAAGCGGATTGTTCGGCGCAAGGTTATTAACCATAATCTCACCGAAGCGCCCCATATCTACCTCGTCGTTACCCGTGATAGCATTCTTCATCTGCTCAAAAGCATTTTGAATAACCGCCACGGCACGTCCTTTAGGTATTCTTACAAACTTTCCGTCACCGTACTTTGCAACAATGTAATAGTTGTCTTTTATGTAGTCGGAAAGCTCCTCGTAGTCCTCGTCATCATCCCAACGGAGAGCATTGAAAAGCATTATAGGAAGTCCCGCTATTGCAAATTTAGTAGCGAGCTGCATAACGCCTTTAAGTCCGTTTGCCTTTGCCTCACGGACGTTTCTAATCTGCTGATTGAAGCCTTGTATTGAAGCATTAAGGAACGTAAAGCCGTTTTTATTTACAAACTTTGTCAAGTCACCGCCTGCGGCAAAGTTAGTTGTGACTCTCGCCGCGTCAAGCATAGCGACCTCAACACTCGCACCATTCTTTCGGCTTGCGATATATTCCGCAAGTCGCGGGATCTTCTCAACGAAATCATTTGCCTTTGCAATCTTATCGGGAGCAAAGCCAAGCACCTTTTTAGCGGTAGAGTCTTCCTTCTTGAATACCTGCTTTTTGCTATCAAAGTAAGTTAAGTCCTCACCGCCGTTTTCCATGTACTCGGTTATCCACTTGCCGTCTTTGTGTCTTACTATCGAATTGAACAATTCTTTAGCCGCAAGAGGAACATTCGCGTAGGTCTTGCCCGCGTGCTGAGAGTTTATGAGAACGTCCTGAATATCCTTGACCGCGTTTGTCGCAATAAACGTAAGATTGTACTGTGTCAATATACGTCTTTGAAATTTGGTAAGCTGGCTCAATATCGGAATATCCTTTTTCAGCACGTCATTCATAGGCTTCAAAGCGTCGTACAATTCCTCGGTAATATCAAAGGTAATTCGCTTTCCGTCCTCAAATACGGTAAAGGTAGGATTTGCACCATTCTCACCTTTCTTGAGAAATTCTTCCGTACTATTCTCAAAGGATTCAATAATTTCATCAATACTCGTTGCCTCTGTATCGGTAACAGTATCAAGCGTGTGCATAAGCTCAACGCCGAAATTATTTCTTGCTATCGCTCTATAAACCTGCTCTGTACGAGATCCCATTACATCAAGCAGAGATTCTATATCGCTATTGCCACCCTGAGCCCTCGCAATAGGCGCGTTTACGCCCGTTCTCAAAGAGTCAAGCGGAACCTTTACCGCCGCTCCGTCTTTTCCCGTTCTACGGATAGGAACGTAATGAGGATACATCCCCGCCCACAAGTCAGCGGTTTCCTTTGAGATAATGCCACCGTCAACAAGCATTTGACGAAGCTCGTTGTTGTACTCGGTTATTGCCTTGGAAATTTCTCTTGCGTCCTTGTGTTCAGCTTCAAATTTCTTAACGATCTCACGCGATACGTCTGCCGTAATTGTATCACCGAATACAGGCTTGTTTTTAGTTTCAAGAGCGTTCAAATACTCTTTTGCTTCACGGATAGTCGCCGCCGTTCTCTCGGTGGTCTTATCGGTAATTTCCTTAGCCGCAATAGCCTTTATTTGCTCGGGCTTTAAGTTTTTAAATTTACCCTCAAGCTCGGATATTCTCGCCTGTGCCTTACCTTCAAGGCTCATTCTGTCAATATTGTGCAAGTGATAAGCATATTCCTCATACGCCTGTCTGTTGCCCGTCTTTTCAACCTTTTCAAGAATAGGCAAAAGCTTATTCTTAATATGTCTTTGTGCTCGCGATTCGGAGCGGAGCATAAAGTCGGCTTTACCCATAAGCTCGCGGTTATGTGTCTTTAAGGAAATGTCCTCAATACTGCTTTGCTTATCAAATACAAGGTTTCTAACCTTGTTCGCAAGGTTACCCTTTTTCTGTGTTTTAGGAGTGGATTCCAACACCTTAGCAACCTTAGGTTCTTCCGTTTGTGCTTTGGTTTCCGTAGGCGCTTTTGTTTCCGTAGGCGCAATCGCATCCTCAAAAACCGTCTGCTGTCCGGGGATTTGGTCTTTTCTTGCCGTATCAAATGTAGGAGCAATATCCTCGGCCTGTGTCGGCAGACTTGCGTTATACTCCGCAATCAACCGCTTAAAGGCTTCATCATTGTACTCTGATACACCCTTTTCCTTAATCAAGTCGCGATACTCTTGATTTGCGGGAATATCGTATCCGCTTACGTCCTGATAGCCGTTCATAAGACGGTCATTTAAGATAAATTCTATCTTCTTCGCGGCGGCAATATTTTCCGCGCCGTTGTCCTCAATAATTGCATTGAGTCCCTTTTCTATATCCGCATAGGACATTTTCAAGGAGTCAAGCAAATATTCTATATCGGGACTTGTGTATCTTGATGTTCCCGTCCAATGTCCGTAGCTCTCCGCACCGTATTCGCCAGCCTGTCCGTCAGGTGTTTCTGTGTAAAATCTCTCACCCTTGGTGGTATTCCTCAATTCTCCCAACATTATATTTGCTTCCTCTTGGAAGAAAGGTTTTACCTCGGGATTTTCGTACATATAAGCTTTGACCTTTTGATTACCTACCGCCTTAATATCGCGTGTCTCAAACGGATCAATAATACCGCCGTCCTCATAGTACGGAGCTTCAACCTCGGCGGGAACGTCTGCATCGGTAAGACTGTCAAGATAGCTCTGTTCCTCT
>JAEIGA010003582.1_pt1 | contig 24247 bp, 19 predicted proteins | sample 9270691 | NCBI WGS metagenome assembly JAEIGA01 (sample SAMN17057246, study PRJNA624740) | gut metagenome | biome: biome; isolation source: fecal sample | host: Bos grunniens | place: China: Xizang | collected 2019 | reverse complement strand
TATGTTGACCCTATCGATGAGGAGGTGACTATGGAGTCTCCATACAACCCTAACGGTTCATACTATGCAATCGAGGGTATCATCAGCAAGAACGGACAGATTCTTGGTAAGATGGGACATACAGAGCGTTTTGAAGGAAACCTCTTCAAGAATATCATGGACGAGGGACTTGAGCAGCCGCTTTTCGATAATGCAGTTGCTTACTTCCGCGGAGAATAATCGGGTAAATGTGTAATTGTAATAAATTCAGAGATGACAAGCTTCACCACGAATGCGGTGTTCTTGGAATCTATGGTGTAGAAGATGCTGCAGGCCTGGCTTACTATGGCCTGCATGCGCTTCAACACAGAGGACAGCAGGGATGCGGTATCGTTACTGTAGGCCCCAATGGTGAATTCCATAGGGTAAAGGGTGACGGACTCGTTACTGAGGTCTTCAATGAATCAAAGATGGCTCTTCTTCCGGGTAAGATGGCTATCGGCCATGTGCGTTACAGCAATGCCGGATGCAAGGGAACTGAGAATATACAGCCATTCCTGTTCAGTCACCGCTCCGGAGATTTCGCTCTCGCCAACAATGGCCAGATTGTGAACTACAATCAGCTTCGTGCTGATCTCGAGGATCGTGGAAGCCTTTTCCAGTCTTCGTCTGATGCCGAAGTCCTTGCCCACCTTATAAAGAAGCAGGGCGTAGATAATACTCTTCCACGTATCAATGCGATCAAGGATGCCTTGAATCAGATTGACGGTGCATTTGCTTTTGTCGTGATGACAGGTCGTCGTATCTATGCATGTCGTGACAAATATGGTTTCCATCCGCTTGCTATCGGTAAGATCGGTGAAGGTTATGTGGTTGCCAGTGAAACATGTGCATTTGAGGTGCTTGGAGCTGAGTATATACGTGATGTGGAGCCGGGTGAGATCGTCACTCTCGACCATCATGGCATCAGAAGCCAGTATTATGCTGAGCCTGTGAGACATGCGATGTGTGCGATGGAATATGTGTACTTTGCACGTCCTGACAGCGATATCGAGGGATGTAATGTACATAACTACCGCAAGGAGTCCGGAAAGATTCTGTATCAGGAGTCAGCCGTGGATGCTGATATCGTCATAGGTGTTCCTGATTCAAGCCTCAGTGCCGCTCAGGGATATGCAGAGGCAAGCGGACTTCCATATGAGATGGGTCTGATCAAGAGCAAGTATGTTGGCCGTACGTTCATTCTTCCGACACAGTCTCTTCGTGAGAAGGGTGTGAAGATGAAGCTTTCGCCTGTAAAGTCTATTGTAAAGGACAAGAGAATTGTGCTCGTGGATGACTCCATTGTACGTGGTACTACATCTCTCAAGATTGTGAATATGCTTCGCGACGCTGGCGCGAAAGAGGTCCATGTGAGAATTGCAAGTGCTCCTCTGAAGTATACATGCTACTATGGCGTGGATGTACATACTCCTGAGGAACTTATCAGCAACAGAAATGACGTTGATCAGGTATGCAGACTCATTGGTGCTGACAGCCTTGCCTTCCTTTCACATAAGGGAATGCTTGACGCAGGAAAGCGTACAGATCTCTGTCTCGCTTGTTTCAATCATGAATATCCTACCAATCTTTACGAAGAGGACTAAGATTTGAAAATCAAAAGCTTAATACGTAACTGGATGCTGCCCATCGCTATGTTGACGGGAGCATCCGGTTATCTTTTATACCATATCCTGCCTGAGCCACTTCATTGTGCCGGGCCTTTTCTCAGTGGGGCTATTGATTTTCTGCAGCCTCTGCTGATCTTTTCCATGCTGTTTCTCACATTCTGCAGAATCGAGCCGAAGGATCTCAAGCCGCACAGATGGCATTGGTGGCTCCTGCTCGTTCAGGGCCTCTCTTTTACAGGACTCGGTTTTCTGGCGTTGTGGTTGATGAATGCCTTCCCGGGAGAATATCACGATAAGGTCGTGCTGGTAGAGAGTGCCATGTTGTGCCTTATATGTCCGACAGCAACAGCTGCTGCAGTTGTGACACGTAAGCTCGGAGGCGATGTGGCTGGTATAACCACATATACGGTTTTGATAAACCTTGTTACTGCCGTTCTTGTGCCTTTGATCGTGCCTATGATTCACCCGATGCAGGGTATGGATTTCTGGACAGCATTCAGCGTCATAGTCGCCAAGATCTTCCCGCTGCTGATCTTCCCATGTCTTGCAGCATGGCTCATCCGTTATCTTGCACCGCGCATCCATAAGGTCTTGCTTCAGGTTCCTGACCTGGCTTTTTATCTTTGGGCCGTTGCCCTTACCCTTGCCATTACAGTCACTACTAAGGCTATTGTACATAGTACCATGAGTGTGCGACTGCTCTTGTATATGTCGCTTATCTCATTGGTATGCTGTGTTTTGCAGTTCTTTGTGGGGCGTTTTGTGGGAAGCCGTTACAAACCTGGACGACCTGATGTGGGACCGGAAGTGGAGAATAGGGGAAAAGCCGTCCGTACAGTTACTGCAGGACAGGCGCTAGGCCAGAAGAATACGGTATTCGCCATTTGGATGGGTTATACCTTCATGACTCCGGAAACCGCCATTGTAGGTGGCCTGTACAGCATCTGGCATAACTTCTATAATTCCTGGCAGCTGTATAAGGCGGGAAAATCAGATAAATAGCATAGCGACAAGTCCGGCCGCTATGGCAATGACTACATTTATTAACTTGGCGTAAACAAAGCTTTTTCTGCTTTCTGCGAGCAGAGGAATTGACGCGTGTCCGTCCTGTGAAATGCTGCTTGCCAGAAGCACAGGGAACGGTACCACCCCGGCTGCAAACAATGTCACGAATATCATGTGAGGACCTGATTCAGGAATCATTCCGATAAGGCTTGCAAGGAGTATCATCAGAATAGTATTGTCACTGATCCAGTCGGTGATATCGATGTGTTGGAGTATGAGGCCAAGTACGAGAAGTACTCCGAATGTCCAGGCGAATATCGTAGGAAGGTGCCTTTTTACGATGTGGTTCCAAAGATGACCTTCTACAAAATGGTCTGATGCAAAGATCAGTACAATCAGCATTATTACGCTCAGACCTGCAAAAAGCACATTCATCCAGTCTTCGCTTAGCAGATTGATCTTGAAGGTCTGCTCTATCTCTGAATCGTGGTGATGCTCGTGGGTGCAGGCGTCGGTATGGACATGCTCATGTGCCGCATGTTCGTGGCCTTCATGTGAATGTGCGCTGTGGTCGTGTCCGAGTTTTCCCGTAGCAAGCGCTCCGATAAAGGCAGCGAGGCCGATAAACATAAGGATTCTGTGTATGCCGAAATGACGTCTGGCTTTATCTCCTGTGTGGACATTGTTGTGGGAGTGGCCTTCGTGACTGTCTGCTGTTTCATGGATCACATAGCCGTCAGGGCAATCTGTATCAGGTCCGCATTCGCTATGTTCATGCTTCAGGCATTTCCTGCTGTGTGTCCTCTCCCAAATCTGATCCACGCAAATTCCAACCACTATTGCTAGAATAAACAGTATCGCGAAAAGAATCAGAGCCTGTTTCGGAATCATTGCCATCATCATGAACGCCTCGTCACCTGATGACGCAATCATCATTGCGATCAATGCTCCGAAACTGAACATTCTGTGAGTGTATAGCGAAACTGTGGCAAATCCTCCCATGCAGCCTGGAACAGAGCCCAAAAGGGCAGCGATCACAACCTGTCCGGTCTTCGTCTTGCGGAGACCTTTGAAGAACATTCCATGGGATTCTATGTTGAGGGATTCAATCATCATCATCATGACAACTACAAGTCCGCTGATGAGGATTGAATTTCTGAGTGTTTCAATGAGTAGGTGAAGCATACGTTATTCCAACCAGCCTGTTATGAATAGGTTAACAATCGGACGGAGTGGAGAGTTTGTCGTGAGTGTGACAATAGCAAGAGTTTCTCCTGCCGGCATGCCGGCTGTGTCAAGATGAACGCGGAACTTGACTTCCTCTCCCGGTTTTGCCGCAGGGATGTCACTGTGAGACCACTTTTCTGTGTCGACATCTACCTTGTAGACCTTGAAACAGCTCTGTCCTACATTCTTGAATTTAAATTCAGCATGTATCACATCGCCTCTCTTAGCCTTTCCGAATGTATGGGTGCTGGATTCGAACTGAGGCCTTGCCGCCTTGGTCTTCTCTTCGCTGGACATGTCGTCGAAATTCTCTTTTGTAATTGCCCAGATTCCGATTCTGCTGCTACCGTCTGCGTTACGGTAGGTCTTGCCGTCTATTACCGGAGTCGCCCAGTAATAATTCTTGCCCCATCTGCTCCTGTCTGCAGTGACACAGAAAGACATTTCTGCTGTTTCTCCTGCCGGTACAGGGTTCGGTGATACGGATATTTCGAGAAATTCGGAAACATCCCCGAATTTAATATCTATCGGCTTGCTGGAAATGTTTGCAACAGTCACGTTTCCGCATTTGCGTCCACCCTGCTGCATATTTCCGCATTTGATATAGGATTCGCGTAGACCTAAAGGACCATATTTAATTGTATATGCCTGGTCTAAGGGAATTTCCTTCTCCATACATACTCCTCTCATCTTGAGGATTACAGGCTTTTTCGGCTCGGAGAAATATACGGTGACGGTCTTGTCAAAAGGATATGGGCCTTCGTCGTTTGTATAGGTTGCCGATATCTTGCCAGTCTTTCCCGGCATGATCGGCTCTTTTGTCCAATCCGCCTTTGTGCATCCGCATGTGGTTAGGGCATTGTATATTACCAATGGCTTGGTGCCGATATTCTTTACAGTGAATGTGCAGGATACCGGGCCACTGTCAAGCAGAATGTCGCCGAAATTGTGGACAGTCTTGTCAATCTCAATGTTTTCTCCGATCTTCTCCTGAGCGAAAACCTCGGATAAAGAAAAGAGAAATACTGATAGAATAAGTGCTGATATGTATAGTATTCTGTTCATTTTCATATTGCTTATCTTTACAAAGATAGTACAAAACATTCTATCGGCATCTTTGATAATAAAAATAAATCATTAAATTTGCAGATGTATTCGCTAACGGGATAATATTAACTTTAAATACAAAACAAAATGGCTTACAGAATTACAGAAGATTGCGTAGCTTGCGGTACTTGCATTGGTGAGTGCCCTACTGGTGCTATTTCAGAGGGTGATATCTACAAGATTGATCCTAATACTTGCGTTGATTGCGGTACATGCGCAGACGCTTGCCCAATGGGTGCAATTGTAGCTGGCGAGTAATCAGACCAAGCAGAAAATTTCGGCGGCGATCGTAAATACGGTCGCCGTTTTTTCATAAGTATCCATACAGATGATGACACCTTTCCTTAAACAGGTCGCTGACTATTATTATCAGAGGGGAGATATAAGCAGAAGATGCTTTGTCTTCCCGAACCGTCGTTCCATGGTCTTCTTCCGACAGTGGCTCAGCAAGGCAGTGGCAGAGAGTGCAGGCATGCCGCTTCTCGCACCTCGCATGCTGACTGTAAATGATCTTTTTCATCAGGTCGCAGGCCTTGCGTCAGCAGACAAGGTAGCTCTGCTTATCGAACTGTATGACTGTTATAAGGAACTTTATCCGAAAGCGGAAAGTCTTGATGAGTTCATCTTCTGGGGTGATGTCATTCTTGGCGACTTCAATGATGTCGATAAATATCTCGCTGATCCCAAACAGCTTTTTGCCAACGTGGCAGACTTCAAGGCGATCCAGGATTCCTTCTCATATCTGTCGGATGTCCAGAGGCAGGCGATAGAGAGCTTCGTTTCACATTTCAACGACAGGAACGGAAGGCTGACAGTAAATCTGGAAGCTGAGGACCCGAATGTCAAGGAACGCTTTCTCCAGATATGGAATATCCTGTATCCGATGTATGTCAATTTCAATAAGGTGCTCAGGTCCAAGGGAATGGCGTATGAAGGAATGGTATATAGGGCTCTTGCGGAGTCAATGGCAGACGTCTCTGTAGAGGATATCATCAAGGAAAAGTTCCCTTCTGATACATCGTTTGTATTCGTAGGCCTCAATGCTCTCAATGAGTGTGAAAAGGTGTTTATGCGTCGTCTCAAGGACTGCGGCAGGGCTGAGTTCTGTTGGGACTGGTCGGGAGATATGATCCGTGACCCTAAGAACAGGTCATCATTCTTCATGTCAGTGAATTACACCGAGTTTCCTCCGGCATTCGAGCTTGATGGGGAAGGCGTGGGACAGGCTGTGTTCAATGCCTTGAGTGTACCATCATCATATGGTCAGGTAAAGCATGTCGGAGCTGTTCTTGAACGTGTCGGATACACAGGAGGAAACGGCACTGAAAGCAGTGATACAGCAGTTGTAATTCCTGATGAATCGCTTCTGATGCCTTTGCTCAATTCCATTCCGGAAGAAGTGCGTGACATCAATGTGACCATGGGATATCCCATGTCAGCCAGCGAACTTTATGTGTTCATGTCTGATGTGGCTGCGATGCAGCTCCGTATAAGAAAGAAGGAAAGCGGATGGCATTATTATCATAAGCAGGTATGGGATATTCTTTCCTCTGGTCTGATGAGGTTTGTCATGTCGTCTGAGGAAATGGCAGGATGCAGGGAAAAGGTAGCAGGAATAAAGAAGGAAGGCAAGTATTATATCCCGCAGGAGGATCTGTCCGGCTATCCTGTCCTGGATGTCATTTTCCGTCCGGTAGCCCAGGACCCGTCTGCAAAGGATTCGTCACAGATTGAGTCGTTGGCGGAATATCTTCAGAGTGTGGTCTCTTTCATGGCTCCGGTGCTTCTTGCGGATCCGGAAATGGCTGTGGAGTTGGAATTTGCCAGGAAATATTATGAGAGTATAAACTCTCTGCGCTCTAGAAATCTTGATATTCAGCCTGCTACGTTCATAAAGCTTCTTTCTTCTCTGATGTCGGGAGTTACAATCCCATTCAAGGGAGAGCCGTTGAAGGGACTGCAGATCATGGGACCGCTCGAGACACGTGCCCTTGACTTCCGCAATGTGGTAATCCTTTCATGTAATGAAGGAATGTTCCCAAGGAGAAGCGTAAGCTCGTCTTTTGTACCGCCTGAACTTCGCAAGGCCTTCGGGTTGCCTACATACGAATATCAGGATGCTATCTGGGCATATTACTTCTATCGTCTGGTATCACGTGCAGAGAATGTCTGGATGCTTTACGACTCGCGTACCGAAGGATTGAAAAGGGGAGAGGAAAGCCGATATATAAAGCAGTTGAGATATCATTTCGGAATTGATGTAAATACTTATGTGGCAGCTGCCGATCTTTCGTCTTTTGATGAAGCGGAGGATTCGATGGAGAAGACAGATGAGATGATGAAGACTATCGAAGATATGTCCTTCTCTGTATCTGCATTGCAGAATTATGTGATCTGTCCGATGAAGTTCTGCTACAAGTCCGTTCTCAAACTTGCCAAGGATGAGGATGTCGCTGAGTCGCTTGACAATGCTATGATCGGAAATGTGTATCACAACGCGATGTGGGCTCTTTTCCGTGGTGAGGATGAAATGAGGTCTGATAAGCCATTTGAAAAGCTTGAAAATCAGAATGATACAATACCTGCACGTGTGACATCCGATTATCTCAGAAACTGGTTGGGCAGGGAAGATGAGGTCAGGGAAAAGGTCATCAGCCTGATGAAGGCCGAATTGAATACCGATGAGATAGCAGGTCGTGATCTCGTCGTTCAGAGGGTTATCGTCAGATATGTCATGGAGACTATCAGGAAGGATATCCTTCTGTTGGAGAAGTATAACGCTGATGCATTTGAAATCATAGGACTTGAGAAGAAGGTCTATACCCAGCTCTATGGCTCACGATTCTTTGGCGTGATTGACAGGATCGATTCGCTTGCACCTGGAATGGTCAGAATGGTAGACTATAAGAGTGGAGCGGATTCACCTTCAGTAATTGCTGTGTCAGGCAATCTGGAGAATGCTGTTGCTAAGATTTTCGATGCCAAATACTCGGTAAGGAAAGATAATAAGGCAGCTCTTCAGTTCCACATATATGACCGTATGGCCCAGGCCAGCGGCATCGCGTCTTCCGGTGAGCAGCTTTGCAATACCATGTATTCGGCTTCGGAGCTTTTCCGTAAGGTGCCGCAGGTCAATCTTATGAACGAGGACTTTGCTGAGCTCATGGATGTGCGTCTGCAGGGAATCATGGACGATATTCATGATCAGTCTGTTCCTTTCAGAAGGACAGAGGATACGGATGCATGTAAATATTGTGATTTCAAGATGATTTGTGGCAGATAGGAGGAGAGATATGATTAAGATTTTGAAAGCTTCGGCAGGTTCCGGAAAGACATGGAATCTTGCAAGACAATATATCCGCCTGCTTCTGGAGAAGCGTGATGCGTTTTCGTACAGGCATATCCTTGCCGTGACCTTTACGAACAAGGCTACGGATGAGATGAAGGACAGAATACTTATGGAATTGCATAAGTTGGCTACAGATCCTTGTAAATCAGATTATTATGCTGATTTTGTTCCGTCTGTGTTTCCTGATGCCGAATCCCTTTCCGAGGCGGCAGGCAGCCTTCTGTGCAATATACTTCATGATTACAGCGCCTTTGCGATAAGCACGATTGACCGTTTCTTCCAGCAGACTCTGAAGTCATTTGCCCGTGAGATAGGTCAGTTCTCGTCATATTCGATTGAACTTGACAAGGGATCTCTGGTGAAGGAAAGCGTGGACCGCCTTCTGGACTCGCTGACTGAGACGAGGGAACACTCCAGATCTCTTGAGTGGATGACACGTAAGACCATGAGTCAGCTCGAGCAGGGAGAAGGTTACAAGCTTGACTACACTTTGAAGAAGATCGCTGACCGCTTCAATTCTGAGGAATTCCGCGTTGCGGTTGAGGAATCGGGAATAGATGAGAAGTCTCTTTATTCAGATGGCAGACTGCAGATGCTTGAAGGGGGCTGCGAGAAGATAATGAAGGATTATGTCGCGGTGGTTACAGCTGCGGCGGAATATGTCTACAAGTGTTTTGACGATGCAGGTATCAAGCCGGAAGATACTACCCGCCATTTCATGGACAGCAATCTCAAGAAGTATCTCGGTCTTGAGGCTGGCTCTCCGGTTCCTGCTCCGACTGAATCCTTCCATAGGAATGCAATGGATGTGTCCTGCTGGTTTCCTAAGGCGAAGAAATATCTTGAAGGTTCCGTTACTGCGGAACTGGAGGAGGCGGTAGCATCGTTCTTCGGGCATTTCGATGTGGAATATAAAGTCTACAATACAGCCATGATGCTGAAAAATCAGGTCTATGGCTTTGCTGTGGCTAATGACCTGTATGAGGGATTCAAGGCTATCCTCAAGGAGAAGAATGTCCTCACTATCGATCAGACGAACAAGATTCTCCGCAATATAATCGATGGCTCGGATACTCCGTTCATATATGAGAAGTTGGGAGTGAGATATGACCATTTCCTCCTTGATGAATTCCAGGATACTTCACTTGTACAGTGGGATAATTTCCGTCCTCTGCTTGAGAATAGCGTGGCTGGCGGGAATGATAATCTTATAGTGGGAGATGTCAAGCAGAGTATATACAGATGGAGACAGTCCGATTGGGATCTGCTTGAAAATCAGGTTACTGCATCATTCCCGGACTCTACGGATGTGGATAGCCTCGATACAAATTACCGAAGCTGTGCTGAGGTTGTTGAGTTCAATAACGGGTATTTCGCTGCCGCAGCCGAATATCTTGACAAGAGGTTCGGTAAAGGAGAGACAGTCAGTGCCATATACTCAGACGTGGAGCAGAAAGTCAATAAGAAAGGACATGGAATGGTTGATGTCCGCTTCTGCCAGGAAGAGGAATATAATGACAATATACTTGCAGCTGTACGAGATGCTGTCGATAAGGGATATAGGCTTGGTGACATCACTGTCCTTGTGCGTCTGAACAAGGAAGGTGGCCAGATAGCTCAGTTCCTGATTGCAAACGGAATTCCGGTAGTGTCTGATGACTCCCTCAAGATATCTTCGTCCCTGACTGTGCGTCGTCTTGTATCGCTTCTGGCCGGAATCGATAATCCTGAAGACAGTATGGCGCGCCATCTTGCTGATTCGCTCGGAGTTGAGGTTCCGGTCAAATGGCACTCTCTGGTGGATCTGTGTGAGGAGATCCTGCGCAGACTTTCAGATGCAGACAAGGCTTCGTTTGAAGCTGAGACTCTGTATATCCAGTCCTTCATGGACCTTCTTCTGGATTATGTCGCGACAGAGGGTAACAGCCTCCGCGGCTTCCTGAAGAGATGGGCGGAAGACAAATCGAATATCAGTTCGCCTAAATCACATGATGCCGTACGTATCATGACTGTACATAAGTCAAAGGGACTGGATTTCCCTTATGTGATTTTCCCTTCGTTGGATTCGGTTGAGTTCTATTCGTTTACAGACAGATGGTCGCAGCCGGATGTGGAAGGTACCGGACTTGAGAATGTGGCGGATGGTGTATATGACGTGTGTCTGTCCGGAAAGAGTGTCGATACGCTTTTCGAATCCAGATATAAGGAGGAGCAGCTGATGCAGTATGTCGACAATATCAACATATTGTATGTGGCATATACAAGGGCGTCGCATGCCATGACTATCATATCACGTATGCCGTCAGGAGTGGAATTGACTGATGATGGATATTCTGGTGATCCTGAGTTATTTACAGGATTTGCGCAATGGACCTTTGCATACCTTGCATCGAAAGGCGGCAAGCTCGGCTTCAAGCGTGAAGTTGATGAGGAGAGTGGCTGCGTCTCTTTTGTGAAAGGGGAACTTCCTGCGATAGAGCATAAAGACGAGCGTATGGCTGATGTGATGGTTACATCGTTCTGTTCGTGGCCTCTGAACCCGTCTGCTGATCTCGATTCGGAAACTGCCGTATGTGAGCGCGGACGACTGAAATTTTCTGCTGATGCGCTGGATTTCTTCTCGCAGGATGGAGAGACAGGAGTTGAGGCTTCCAACAGAATCAAGGGAGTCGTGCTTCATGATATCCTGTCAAGGGTTATCGTCCCGGCAGACCTTGAAAAGTCTGTGAAGAAGGCTGTACTTAATGGAGAACTTACAGAGTCGCAGGCGAAGGATGCTTATGAGCTGCTGTCTATGCGTATTTCAGAAGTTTCGGGCAGAGGTTGGTTCCCAACTGAGGGATCGGTTGTGTACAATGAATCGGAACTTATTGATACAGATGGTACTATAAGACGTCCGGATAGAGTTGTCGTTTCCGGAGACGAGGTGATTGTAGTCGATTATAAGTTCGGAGAACAGGATTCACGATATGCTTCTCAGGTCAGAAGGTATGCTGATATATGGCGCAGGATGGGCTATGGCAAGGTTTCCGGTCTGTTGTGGTATGTACATACCGGAGAAGTCGTCGAAGTGGTCTGATTTTTTTCTTTCCTAACCGACAAATTCTTATATTTGCAGGTTGACGGCTCCGAAATGGAATGCCTGCCTAAAATTTACGAAGTATGGAGAATCATGTTGATAATATAAAGCTTCTTTATAACACCGAGAGAGTGAAGCTATGGATGCCGGAATATGGCAGGAATGTGCAGAAGATGGTGGATTATCTTAAGTCCCTCGAGGACCGCGAGAAGAGGAACGAGCAGGCCAAGGCTATCGTCAAGGTTATGGAAATCCTCAATCCTCAGGTACATGTACAGGAGAACTGGGAACAGAAGCTTTGGGATCACCTTCATATCATTTCAGGTTTCGATCTTGATATCGATTCACCTTATCCGGCTCCTAGTGTCGAGAATTTTTATGAGCGTCCGGCAGTCGTTCCATTGGTGAAGAAGCCGATAAAGGCCAATCATTATGGCAGAAATATCGAGAATATCATAGATCTCATAGCAGAGCAGGAAGATGGAGATGTAAAGACTTCGATGATCAGATCTCTCGCTATCTATATGAGGCAGCAGTACCTTATATGGAATAAGGATACAGTGGCGGATGAAACTATCTTCCAGGATATCGAGAAGTTGTCAGACTATCGTATCAAGGTTCCTGAGGGAATACAGCTCAGCCGTGTTTCGTCAGATATGAACTATTCGAGACCAAGTCTCAATCCTGTCAAGTCCAACAAGGGACAGAATCAGAGACAGAAGAATAACAAGATGAGAAAACAGCGCAATAACAAATAGTCATGCCGGTAAAGAAGAATACAAGAAATATGAAGAAGAATGAGAAGCCGAAGAGCTTCTCGTTCTTTTCTGATATGGATCCTGACAAGAAATCCAATATCTTTAAATACGCGGGAATCATAGTGATGGTCTTCACTGTCCTCACTCTGCTTTCCACTGTGTCATATCTGTTTACATGGGAGGCGGATCAGAGTCTTCTGTCTCAGCCGGATATGATGGACAAGGGTGTTGAGGTTGAGAATATGGGTGGTAAGATCGGTTTTAAATGGAGCCGTTTTCTTGTTGCCAGATGCTTCGGTCTGGGAAGCTTTGCCCTTATATTCCTTCTTGGCGCCGTTGCCTACAGACTCTTCTTCTGGCAGCGCAGCATCGGACTGCTTAAGACCACTTTCATCACTGTCAGTGGAGCATTCATGGCGTCAGTCATGCTTGCCTATCTTTCTGGACTGTTCGGAGCTGATACCGCTTTTGGCGGAGGAATGGGAGGTGATGCCGGTGCAGCTGTAATAGCATGGATGACAAATCTCTTTGGTGGCTTTGTTACTGCATTGATTATCATTGCATTGTTTGTCTGCTGGCTTCTTTTTGCCAACGGACGTTTTTCACATTGGTTCGCTACGGCAGGTGATTTCCGCCGTGAGCCATCTGTGCCTGCATATGATGCTGAGCCTGAAGTGACTGAGGATAATGATGCTGCCGAAGATGATATAGAGCCGGTATATACAGAAGTTGTTGGGCCAGAACCGGTTCCAGTTCAGCATGATGTCATTGATGAGCCTGTTCCTGTACAGAAGGTTGAAGATTACAACGATGTGCTTGAGTATTTCAAGGATGTGGATCCTGTTCCGTCATATGTTCCAGAGATCCAGCCTGTAGCGGGAGATCAGCCTGCTTCGGATCCTGAAATGGAAGTAGTAATGGGAGATGACTTTACGGAAAAGGTTGTAAAGGAACTCCCGAGAATCGATAACCGTGAAGAGCTTGAACGTTACCAGTTCCCTCCACTTGATCTGTTGAATGACTATGCTGACGGAAAGCATACCGTAAGCCAGCAGGAACTTGAAATAAATAACAACAAGATCAGGGCTACCCTCCAGAATTACAAGATTGAGGTTGACAAGGTGAAGGCTATTGTAGGTCCTACTGTCACATTGTACAAGATCTATCCGGCTCCTGGAGTCAGGGTTTCTGCTATTCAGAATCTTCATAAGGAGATTGCGATTTCATTGAATACTAGAGGCGTACGTGTAGTTACACTGTCTGACTGTGTGGGAATCGAGGTCGCTAACAACAATCCTTCGATCGTGCCTCTCAAGGCTATGCTGAATGACGATTCATTCAGAAACAGCAAGGCAGAGCTTCCTATCGCTATCGGATATACCATTACACAGGAGGTCAAGACCTTCGACCTTGCAGATGCTCCTCATCTTCTTGTTGCGGGTGCTACAAAGCAGGGAAAATCGGTAGGTCTTAACGTAATCATCTCATCTCTCCTTTATGCAAAGCATCCGTCAGAACTGAAGTTCGTCTTCATCGACCCTAAGATGGTGGAGTTCACGGCTTATAATGCCCTGCTCAAGCATTATCTTGCTGTACTTCCAATGGCGGCAAGCGAGGAGGATGAGCGTGAGAATGCCATTGTGAAGCAGCCTAAGCAGGCGGAGCAGGTGCTTAATTCACTCTGTATCGAGATGGATGAGCGCTATAAGCTTCTTGCCGCAGCCGGTGTAAACGATATCAAGCTCTACAACGAGAAGTATAAGAGCCGTCATCTTCTTCCTACAGATGGACATAAGTTCCTTCCGTACCTTGTTGTTGTCATAGATGAGTATGCTGACCTTACCATGGCGGGCGGTTCTACACCGGATGCAAGAAAGGTGGCCAAGAACATAAGCGATTATATCGTACGTCTCGCACAGAAGGGTAGAGCGGCAGGTATTCATGTGATAATCGCTACGCAGCGTCCTTCGGTAAATGTGATTACCGGACTTATCAAGACCAACTTCCCGACCCGAATAGCCTTCCGTGTTGTTTCGCGTGTCGATTCGGCCACTATCCTTGATACCAATGGAGCTGAGAACCTTATCGGTAGGGGAGACATGCTTTATTATGCCGGAGTTGATATGGAACGTGTTCAGTGTGCTCTTGTAAGTGGAGCTGAAATCAATAAGATAACTGAATTCATCGGCTCTCAGTCCGGATACAGACAGTGCTACAATACGCCATATTATCTTCCTGTACCGGAATCCCAGGATGGTGAGTCTGGCGGAGGAATGATCGATATGCAGAATATAGATTCGATGTTTGAGGATGCTGCACGAATGGTCGTTTCAACCCAGAAGGGCTCTACATCTGACCTGCAGAGGCGTCTCGGCATGGGATATGCAAGAGCCGGTCGTGTTATGGACCAGCTTGAGGCAGCTGGTATTGTCGGACCTCAGGAAGGATCGAAGCCTCGTCAGGTTCTTGTGGCTGACTACTCTGAGCTTGATGAAATCCTCTCCTCATTTGTAAAGAACTGATGAAGATATTCAGATATTTCCTTATGCCTTTCCTCGTCATGCTATGTGCGGGAAAGGCATTTGCTGCTTCTGACGGACCTGTTGACAGATTGTACAGGTCTCTGTCATCCTCTTTCGTGGAAATCGTATATACATATTCGGCTGAAGTCCAGGGAGTCAACATCGTCGGAAACGGTACTTTGCAGATTCAGGGCAATATGTGGCACAACGATGGAAACGGGCTTGAAATGTGGTGCGATGGCTCTACTGTATGGACTGCGGATCATTCGTTGAAAGAAGCCGTTATAGAGCCTGTTTATGAGGATGAATCCATCGTTTCCAATCCGGCTTTGATGTTTGTAAGGATGCCGGATATGTTCAAGGTTGTCAAATCACTTGATTCAAAGGATGGCAAGGCAGTGATATATGTTCTGAAGCCGATTGAAGATGCTCCGATAGAATATTTCAATGTTGAGATAATGAAGTCTGATTCATCGATCCGCTCCGGTTCATTCGCCTTGGAAGATGGAAGTGCAGTACAGATTAAAGTTCAGTCAATGTCTGTAAAAGAGAAAAGATCTGTAACAGCCTTCCGACCGTCACAGATCTTTGATTCTTCATGGGTTGTCACTGACTTGAGATAACTACCAGCTTCCGCCTGCACCGCCTCCACCGAAGGAACCTCCGCCGAAACCTCCGAATCCTCCACCGAAGGATCCGCCTCCTCCGAAGCCTCCTCGGCCATATCCGCCATAGTTGTTGCCCGTTGTAATGATCGGGCCGGTAAAGATGACAGGTCTTCTTCCGCCGGATCCGTTGTTACTGTTGTTATCAAAGGTGATGATGATCACGCAGAGGAGAAGGACCAGGATGATCACAATGGTTATCAGACCAGAGATAAACTCGTCATCATCACTCTGAGGCTCTGAAATTTCCCCGCTGGCAAGCTTCATCAGGGTGTCGCAGGCCGCTGATATTCCTGAATAATAATCGTTATTGATAAAATGAGGGATCATTTCACCCTCGATGATTCTTTTGACATATGCATCAGGAATCGCTCCTTCCAAGCCGTAGCCTACTGCGATGAATACCTTTCCCCCAGATTTTTCGGTCTTAGGCTTTACCGCAATCACGATTCCGTTGTCAAATTTTTCCGATCCGACCTGCCAGTCTATGCCGATTCTTGTCGCGTATTCGCTTATTTCGTAACCTTCCAGGTCTTCGGTAATTACGATCGCTATCTGATTTGATGTCGTGTCGTCAAACTCAACCAGCATGTTCTCAAGCGAGTTGATCTGTCCCTGTGACAATATGCCGGCATAATCATTGACAAGCCTTTGCGGTTCAGGGCGAGACGGAATTGCTGAGGTGATGAATTCCGAAATGAACGCCAGGACAATCATTAATACCGATATTCGGAGTAACCTTCTGATTCCTTTCATTTCCATAACTGTTTATCCGAATGATATCTCATCGGGTTGCTCATTAATGTCATCTGGCTCAATAGGGAAGTGTTCCTTGAGCTTTTCTCCTATCATGATGGCTGCTTCAGAAAGTCCTTCGGTATATTGGCCCTTGCGGAATCTCTGTCGCAGAAGGGTTGCAGCATCTTCCCAGAAGTTTTCCGGTACGATGTCATTTATACCCTTGTCTCCTATGATAGCGAATACTTTGGTGTTGCATGCAAGGTAGATAAGGACGCCATTGCGTAATTTCGTCTTATGCATGCCAAGTTTTCCGAATACCTCCTGTGCCCTTGTCATTGCATCTGTAGCGCAATTTCCGTCAATATGGATACGGATTTCACCTGAGGTGCCCTTTTCTGCAAGTCTGACCGCGGCGACAACAGTTTCCTGCTGCTCCACGGTCAGAAATCTTTCCGGTTTCATATGCTGATTCTTAGAATTCTACCTTTGGAGCTGTTTCTGCTCCTGCCTGTGCTTCGAAATAGCCTTTCTTTTCAAAATTGAAGACAGATGCAAGAATGTTGTTCGGGAATGTTCTGATAAGAGTGTTGTAACTCTTTGCTGTATCGTTGAACTTCATTCTTTCTGTAGTGATTCTGTTCTCAGTTCCTTCCAGCTGTGCCTGAAGTTCAAGGAAATTCTGATTGGCCTTGAGATCAGGATAGCTCTCGGTTATCATGAGCAGCTTTCCGAGTGCTGCAGAAAGTTCTCCCTGAGCTGCGTTGTACTTAGCTAAAGCCTCTGGAGTAAGGTCAGCCGGATCCACTGTAACCTGAGTGGCTTTTGCGCGGGCTGCAACTACATTTTCGAGAGTCTGTGCCTCATGTTCCGCGTATCCTTTGACGGTAGCTACGAGATTTGGAATAAGGTCAGCTCTGCGCTGGTACACATTTTCTACCTGTGACCAAGCTGCCTGTACGTTTTCATCTGAAACGACCATCTTGTTGTAGCCGTTCTTTACCCATATGAATGCGCCGAGTACAACTACTGCGACGATTATGATTCCTGTTAAACCTTTCTTCATCTTAATTTGATTTACTTTACTTAGGTTCCTGTCCATTGTTATCACGGACGCATCTTACTGATGCACCGAATGTCTTTGTGTCTCCCTTGCCGATCATCATCTCTGGCTGCTTGCCGTAGATGTATCTGTAATATGCCATTCCTTCTTCAGCCATGTCTGCTGTCCAGAATATTGCATATTCATAATCTCCCTTGAAGTTAGCGTATGGGTATTTTCCATCTGTAGTCTCTGCTCCAAGATTCGCATATCCTGTCGGAATCATGCTGAGCTCGCTCTCGTTTGTGATCCTTCCTACTTCAGGCCAGTACGACCACAACTGTACTCCATTGAAATATGCATTTGCCATAAGCTTGTTTGCAATGCCAGGGATTTCCTTGTGTAGGAAGTCGGCGTTTTCTACGCCAAGAACTGCCTGGGCCATTGTTGTCCACTCCTGATCGGTAGGCAATCTCCATCCTTCCGGACATGCATTCAATGCATCTTCATAGCTGAAATAACTACCGAAAACACCATCCATAGGCTCTCCGTTTCTGAATGGGACACCTGTTCCGGTATTCCAGAGATTCTGTCTGAACCAGTCAAGGCCAGCGATTGTAGTGTAATAGAAAGGAACGCCGTCTACATAGACTTTTCTGTCGTCTGTCGGTAAAATTCCAGACTCAGTGATCGATCCGTCGAGTCCAGGTTTTACAGTAGTCACCTCAAGGCTCATAGAAGAACTTGAGTAGCCTTCGCTGAATGCGATACAGTATACTGTAAATGTACACAATGTGTCAGGGAATGTAAATGTAAAGGATCCGTCGGAAGCCTCTCCTTTCTTATTCAGACCGTTCCAGAATCTGGTTGTGTCATACTGAGTCATTGATGACGGAGTAACCTTCCAGCAGTATCCTATTTCCCCTCCTTCAGGGTGTGTAAGTCCCGAGGGAGTCATCTTGAGTGTTGACTTCGGGGTTACGAATTCAGGTAAGTTGAATTTAAGGTTACCATCGACGTATATGATTGAACTGTCGTCATCTTTCTTGCAGGCTGCAGCAGCTGCTATGATGACTGCTGCAAGGATAATTGATTTCAGTTTGCAAAGACTCATTTCTCTTCCTTCTGTTTTTGTTGATATAAACTGCAAATATGGAGATTTTAATCCGAAAAACCGCTACCTTTGTACAAATACTTTGCCGAAAAGGCTTCTTACCAATAAAGAATTTATGTTTATGCGTAGATGTTTCAAGATAGCTTCTGCATTGCTGCTTCTTGCCCTTGCGTCGTTCCTGGCATTATCCTGTGCTCAGGGAGATGAATATGTTGTGATCTCAGGTTATGCCCAAGGTGGTACATATGCTGTCAAGTTCAATCTGAACGGCAAGGATGGCAGGGTAAGGCCAGCTCCGGAGGAGATCCGCGACTCCATTGATGCTATTCTCCTGCGCATAGACCGCTCTCTTTCCGGCTATAACAAGAATTCGATTCTCAGCCGTTTCAATGCCGGAGAAACTGTCTGTCCGGACGAGCTTTTCTATGATCTTTACGAAAAATCCTATGCTGTGTATGAGGACACTGAAGGAGTTGTAGATGTAGCATCAGCGCCTTTGTTCGATATATGGGGATTTGGTTTTTCAAAAGGTGAATTGCCTGATGATGAGACTGTTGCATCTGTAAAGGCAGTGGCTGGAATGTCCAGGCTTTCACGTGATATAAGGTCGTCTGCCGGTGAGGATGGAAACCTTTCGGCGGGTGATATTGTTCTTGATGGAGGTAAGATGCCGAAGCTTAATTTCAATGCGGTAGCCCAGGGGTACAGTTGCGATGTCATCGCCTCTTATCTCTATTCGATAGGGGTGAAGGATATGCTTGTCGATATAGGTGAATTCTTCTGCGATGGTCTCAATCCGTCCGGCAAGCCGTGGACTATCGGCATCGACCGTCCGATTGACGGAAATAATGATGTGGGTGCCCAGCTTCAGGGCGTATTCAGGGCTCCGTCAGGCCCACATGGGATCGTGACATCCGGTAATTACCGTAAGTTCTATATCAAGGACGGAAAGAAATATGCCCATACCATCGATCCGAGGTCGGGACGTCCGGTAGAACATTCGCTTCTTAGCGCTACTGTCGTAGCTCCTGATGCCATGACGGCTGATGCTTATGCTACCTGGTGTATGGTCGTAGGACTTGAAGAAGCACAGGCGTTCCTCTCTGATACTGAGGGATTTGAAGGCTGTCTGATTTATGATGACTGCGGCCAGATGAAGAGCTGGTGTTCGCCGGGTTTCGTGTTGGAGGAGTTATAGGATCCTCTACATCTCAGCAATGACCTTCAGCGCAGAGGTCATTAATGTTACAAGTTGTTCGGTTATAGTTATCAGCAGGTTTGGGCAAATACCTAAGCCATGCAATGCTATGGCCATAATCGAGAAGGGGATTATCAGTCCGACAAGCGGCATGGCTATAAGGTTGGTCAGTAGAAAATTTGTTGGAAAACTTCTGAAATAATACCACGCAAGAGGGCCGGTAGTAAGCTGGCATGATATTGATACAGAGGCGGTTTTCCATATCTTGTGCGGTATGTTTTTCCGGCTGCTTCCCTGCGGCCAGAAGTTTTGTAACCATGGATTTATAAATGCTATTCCTGCCATCGCTGCATATGAAAGCTGAAAACCGACGGAGCGTATCGATAACGGCGATATCGTAAGCTGGATTATCAGTGCCGCGAGCAGAATCTGCTTCAGGTCGTGTCTGCGGTGTGTAAGCTTTGCAATTTCGCTCAGGAGGATGAACAGGAATGCCCTGACAATCGATTCTCCGGCTCCCGTCGCGAGCGTGTAGAGTCCGCATATCGCCACAGCGGCAATCGATCTGCCGATAATTGCTTGGCGTGTGTTTCCTGCCAAAGCCAGTGTTTTAAGTATGATTCCATAGACTATCCCGAGATGCAGACCTGAGAGAGCCAGGATGTGTGATGCTCCGCTTGTTCGGAATGCTTCCTTCACATCGTGCGGTATCATTCCTTTTTCTCCGGTGATCAGCGCCTTCACTATCGCAGATGTTTCTTCAGCCTTGAATGGAAGGCTGTCAATGACTTCCTGGACCTTGTCGCAGAGACCTGTTGCGATGCATGTAATCAGGCTTTCCTTGCCGATTGATGTGGTCTGCAGAATCGCTGCGTTGCAGAAGCAGAAAAATCCGATGATGAATGTCGTGACGGTAACCCATATCCATAACAGATTCTGCTTGTTGATCTTGCTTGACATCATGCATGCCCAGGCGGCAGAAACGGCCCCTGAGGGCAGTACAATGGCGTTTATTGTGTGATATGGCAATGTGCCCAGAAGGCTCGCCGACAGAACGCCGGCGGCAAAAGGTAACGCAACTCCACCTAACTCTCTCTCTCCTATCATTTCGTTACTAATTTTTGCTAAAATACTGATTATTTTTGTAACTTTGCGTGGTTTAACTGACAAAACTTGAACATAAATCTAAAATCATGATAATCTTAGTACTTAACTGTGGAAGTTCGTCTTTGAAATATCAGCTTCTTGATATGAAAGGCGATGAAGTTTATGATCTTCTTGCAAAAGGTCTTGTAGAGAGAATTGGAATGGAAGTAGGCTGTCTCAAGCATCAGGCTACTGGAAAGGAGCAGCTCGTTAAGGAGATGCCGATTGAGGATCATACAGTCGGAATCAAGGCTGTTCTCGATGCTCTTCTCGACAAGGAGTTCGGAGTTCTTTCGACTCTTGAGGATATCGAGGCTGTAGGTCATCGCGTTGTTCATGGAGCAGAGGAGTTTGTATGCAGCCAGCTCATTACTGAGAAGGTTGTAGCTCAGCTCGAGAAATGCTCTGTTTTCGCTCCGCTTCACAATCCTGCAAATATTCTCGGAATCAAGGCTGTTTCAGCAGTTCTTCCTGCTGTTCCTCAGGTTGGTGTATTCGATACTGCCTTCCATCAGACAATGCCTGCATATGCTTATATGTATGCGCTTCCATATGAGTATTATGAGAAATACGGCGTTCGCCGTTACGGTTTCCATGGAACCAGCCACAAGTATGTATCTGCAAAGGGTGCGAAGTTCGCTGGTCTCGATCCTGAATATTCGAAGGTGATCACATGCCACCTTGGAAACGGAAGCTCGATTGCAGCTGTAGTAAACGGAAAGTCAATTGACACAACTATGGGATTCACTCCTCTTGAGGGCCTTATCATGGGTACCCGTTGCGGAAATGTAGACCCTGATGTTGTAACATATATCCAGGAGAAGGAAGGTCTTTCTGCTGCTGAGATGAGCAAGGTGATGAACAAGAAGAGTGGTTTCCTCGGTCTTTCATGTGTTTCATCTGATGCTCGTGACCTTGATGCAGCTGCAAATGATGGCGATCCTAAGGCAAAGCTTACTCTCAAGAAGCTTACCTATGACATCACCAAGTTTATTGGTGCTTATGCTGCAGCGATGAACGGTGTGGACCTCATCGTGTTTACCGGAGGTATCGGTGAGAATAACTCACGCCTCCGTCGCAGAGTGTGTGAGAACCTTACTTATCTTGGTGTCAAGTTCGATTACGATGCTAACGTGGTAAGAGGTGTGGATACAATGCTCACATTGCCAGACTCTAAGGTCAAGGTTGCCCTCATCACTACAAACGAGGAGCTTATGATCGCACGTGATACAATGCACATCGTACAGAACGAAGAGGAATAATCCTGATTTACAATAAGATGCTAAAGAATTTTTCGGAAATCTTTATCGAACTCCAGGGCCGCGGTACCAGAAAAAGAATGGTCGCGGCCTGGGGTGTTGATGGACATACCATTGCTGCTGCAGGCAAGGCTGTAGAGCTCGGACTTGTGGATGTTACCCTTGTCGGAGACGAAAACCTTATCGCTGAGGCATGTAAGGAAGAGGGTGTGGATGTTTCTGCCTTTACGGTAGTACACAATCCGGCAGAGCTTCCGTCAGTTGCTCAGGCTGTCAATATGGTCCGTGAGGGACAGGGCGATTTCCTTATGAAGGGTTTGTGCTCTACTGACAAGTTCCTTAGAGCGATCCTGAACAAGGAGACAGGACTTCTTCCTCCTAAAGGAACCTTGACCCATTGTACTGCACTGGAGATACCGGGATATCATAAACTGCTCTTTGTCGGCGACGTTGCTGTAATTCCGGCTCCGGACATCAAGCAGAAGCAGATTATCATGGAGTGTCTCGTCCGTACAGCAAAGTCTGTAGGCGTGGAACTTCCGAAAGTCGCTATAATCGCCGCAACCGAGCAGGTATTGGCAAGCCAGCCTGCAACTATTGATGCTGCAATGCTTTCAAAGATGGTTGACAGAGGCCAGATCAAAGGCTGTATAGCAGATGGTCCTCTTGCGCTTGATGTCGCTATTGACAAGGAGTCTGTAGAGATCAAGGGTCTTGTGAGTCCTGTAGCAGGAGATGCCGACTGTCTTCTGTTTCCAAACATCGAGTCCGGCAATGTCTTCTATAAGGCGAATTCAAAGCTGGTCAAGGGTGTAAGGCAGGCCGGAATCCTTGTCGGAGCAAAGGTTCCATGTGTGCTTTCAAGCAGGGCCGACAGCATCGATACCAAACTCAATTCCATTGCAATTGCTGCAATGTCAGTACGCTAGCCCTTTTCTAACTTAATCTTTGATGCATATGAAAGGCAGAATACTGGTGATCAATACAGGATCGACATCAAGCAAGATCGCTGTATATGATGCCGGAGAAAAACTTTTCGAAACAAATCTTACCCATTCTGCAGAGGAAGTCGCAAGATATGAATCTGTGATGGATCAGACTGAAATGCGCCGTGACGCCATCATATCTTTCCTTGATGAGAAAGGTATTGCGTTGGCTACCATTGATATAGCAATGGCAAGAGGAGGTCTCATCACTCCGATCCGTACCGGTGTATATGAGGTCAATCAGGATATGAGGGACGCTCTTAAGGCAGGACGTGAGGGTGTGCATGCATGTAATCTCAGTGCTTTGCTTGCTGATGATATTGCGGAGATGGTCAATGCCGCTCGCGATGCAGAAGGTGTTGAGGCCCGCTGCCGTGCTTTTATTGCCGATCCACCGATGGCAGATGAGATGTTGCCGGAAGTAAAGGTCGGAGGACTCCCTGAGTTCCCTCGCAGAACCTTGTTCCATGCACTTAATTCACGTGCCATGGTAAGACGATATGCCCGAAGCGTAGGTAAGACAAATAAGGATGTTACCGTTATCGTTGCTCATATGGGTGGCGGCTCATCTGTGTCTCTTCACAGAAACGGTCTTGTCATTGATGTCAATGATTCATTAGGCGGTGATGGCCCTATCAGCCCGGAGCGCGCAGGATCTGTACCTGGTTTCCCTCTTGTGGAGATGTGCTTCAGCGGAGAGTATACCAAGGACCAGGTCAAGAAGAAACTTGTCGGCAGAGGTGGCGCAGTCGCATATTTCGGTACCAATGACTTCCGTGAGCTTGTTGCCAAGGCTCAGGCAGGTGATAAGGACTGCGAGACATTCATCAAAGGATACTGCATTTCTTTCGCCAAGTATATCGGAGCTGTCGCTACTGTCGTATGCGGAAAAGTGGATGCCATTATCCTCACCGGAGGAATCGCTTACAGTGAAATGATCGCCAATGATATCAAGGACAGGGTGAGCTTCATTGCGCCTGTCGAGGTGTATCCGGGAGAGAACGAACTGGAGTCTCTTGCCGAGAATGGATATGGAATCCTTTCAGGAGAGTTTGAAATTAAGGAATATATTAACCCTATTAATAATTAACACAAGTGAGTCGTCGTTTTTTTGATCCGCCTGCAGCGAAGCCTCTTCTTCCTGCAGACAAGATAGACAAGTTCTATAAGTCAATGAGATTCAAGGTCTTCATGGGATCTTTCCTTGGCTATGCAGCTTACTATCTGGTACGTAAGAACCTTTCTCTTGCTTCTGCAGATATGATCGCGGAAGGCTTGATCGACAAGCAGGGAGTAGGTATCGCAGCATCGGCAGTTTCAATTGCTTATGCATTCAGTAAGTTCATCATGGGAACGCTTTCTGACCGTTCCGATGCAAGAAAGTTCCTTACAATCGGTCTTGT
>JAEIGA010003581.1_pt1 | contig 24251 bp, 26 predicted proteins | sample 9270691 | NCBI WGS metagenome assembly JAEIGA01 (sample SAMN17057246, study PRJNA624740) | gut metagenome | biome: biome; isolation source: fecal sample | host: Bos grunniens | place: China: Xizang | collected 2019 | reverse complement strand
GCTGAATCTAGCAAGACATTTGTCTGACGTTCATTATAGTTGGAAATACCTATTGCTCTTGCTTTACCTGCTTTATAATAATTCTCCATTGTTTTCCAGGCAGCGATGTTCATTTCGTCCAGCATTGGAAAATGAAGGAGCATAAGATCAACATAATCAGTTCCGAGTTTCTGTAAAGTTTCATCAAACCCTTCTGCTGTTTTTCCGGCGATGATGTCTGCGGGCAGTATTTTAGATGTTATAAATACATCTTCTCTCTTGAAACCGGCTGCCTTGATGCCTTCTGCGACATATTCCTCGTTGTTATACATTTTCGCGGTATCAATGTGTCTGTAACCCGCTTCCAAAGCCCATTTGACAGCATTTACTGTTTCTTCGCCAGGCTTAGTCTGAAAAACTCCTAAGCCTACTTGCGGTATTTCTAAGCCATTATTTAGTTTGAAGTAGTTCATTCCATTAATCACTCCTTCTTTTTTGTTTATATTTTTAATTTTACAGCCGTGCAGAATGCGTGTAAATACTACTACACATCGTCATTGACAGCAAAAGAAAGCCATTATTCATTTAGGTAGGTGCTTTTACTTTGGGTTGCTAAATCCAATCCCAGATTTATGCAAACCAGGATTGTATCAGTTAGTCGCTTACAGGCTCAGCTGGGCTTTTGATAACCATCCCCAATATTCATGATGAGACCACTAGCCAAATCAAACACCGGCAATTTGCCATTTAAGTTATGCGTTTCAGCAGCGGATTCAAATTCTACTTAGAGTATAATAATTGCGATTATATATCGGCGAAGCTATAATATATGCAATACTAATTGTTGAAACAAGCGAAAGGGGGTAGTCGATGAACCATTTTTGGACACACAGAGACAATATTCCTGATGGGCTTGGATACGGCCAATTCACCCGTAAACATTTAGTATGGATGACATTGATCTTCTTGATTGTCGCAGCTGTTGCGACAGGATATAGGAATGCAGGGCTTTCTCTAAAGCTGATCCTATTGCGGAGCATTGCTGCTGCCCTTATATTGATCGATGCATTTAAGATGGTTGTTATCGCGAAGTCGGATAATGTAAAAGTCAGTGACTATCTGCCTTTGGAGATGTGCAGTTTCGGTGCTTATTTCATCGTTTGTGACTCGATCTGGCCAGAAAACCCATTTTTCAGGGTTATGCTGCTTACACTTTTTTTGCCCGGTGCTTTCATGGCTGTTTTGTTTCCAACAACATCGCCTTTGCCGGCAATAAACTTTTTTACTATCCATCAGTTCATCTATCATGGATTGATAGTTGCTTATGTGATTGCCCGTTTTATATGCGGAGAGATTCCGTTAGTTTATGCTGATTTGTGGGGGTCCATTGCTAAGATCCTCATTCTGGTAGGCGTCATTTATATCATTGATGTCGTTTTCGACAAGAATTACATGTTCCTTTGTGATCCTTATGGGAATCCATTGCTGGGTGCTATCTGGAAGATCTGCAAAGGAGGCATTAGATATACGCTCGGATTAGTCCTCTTTTCCATCTTCATGATTCATGTTTTCTTCGGTGTATTTAAGTGTATAGAACTTTTTTTGAAGTGATAGTTGGGAAGAAGGCTTGACTTACGTCTCAGAAAAACAGAAAAGACCCTGACTGATTGAGCCAGGGTCTTTAGTTAAAAGGGATTACTGTTTTTAGAGAATTGTTACATTCTTCTCAAAATCAAAAGAGTGCTGTTCTTTAGTTGCTTCAGCATATCCTACAGCGATTGCTATCTGGTATCCGTATCCCTCGGGGAAGGCAAGCTTTTTTGCATAATCTGCCTTCTTATCTCCATTGAGCACATCTTTCATGCATCCAAGCACAACACTGCCAAGTCCAAGTGCTGTAGCGGCAAGGTGGATGCTTTCAACTGCAATACCCGCATCAACAGGAGTCCACTTAAAACTCTCATCACCTGACAGATAGATCGTGATCGGAGCATTGTAGAAGAAAGATGTCTGGGCATCAGGATTCAGATCGTTCTGGATCTCTGCCTGAACAGGATTATCATTTTTTACGACAGTGAAATGAATTTCCTGTTTGTTAACAGCAGTAGGTGCCCTGAGACCGGCTTCTACCAGTTTTTTGCAGATCTCATCCGATAATGGCTTGTCACTGTATTTGCGTACTGAATTTCTGCTTTCTAAAACATCAAAAAAATTACCCATGTATATATACCTCCTATTAATAATATACATCATATATCAAGATGAGTGTATATCGTAATATGATGGAGGATCAAAGAGTGGCATTTTATCTGATGGTTGGGTGGAGGAATGATTCCGCAGGGTAACGATTCGTAAATAAAGGTAATGTGAACTAGGAAAGCCAGCGCAAAGCGCTGGCTTTCAGGTTTGTTCATAGTTTAAAGATATTGCTTCAGTTGATCAAGAGAGTAAAATCTTCTTTTTTCGTTCGCAGTTTCAAAAGTTTTACAGTAATTCTTCAGAACTTCTCTGTCTCTGCTGTAGCAATGGAAGTTGTTTGCTATGTAATGGAGAGGGCCAACAGGAAGCTTCATTTCATCTGCAACGCGCTGCTGAAGCATAGCGCATGCATGGATATTCATAGGGAAGGCTTTTACACCATCATTGGAACGGAAAATCACAGTCATTTCCAGCTTGCCTTCTACATGGTTGAACATAAGCATCTGCATACAAGGAGGATCAGCAGAAAAGTTGATATCTCCCTGACCCATAGCTATGCATGCGCGCCTGGTATTGATGTTTCTTCTTAGTTCAGCAAGAAGCTGATCATAGTAACGAGCATACAGTTTATGATATGTATATTCCCAGCCAGCATCATCAGCAGTGCCGTCAAGAAATTCCCTGTCATATTGAGCTAGACCTTTAAGATCAGTAATGATAGATCTGCTGATAGCAGGTTCTGCATTTGGCTCTTCGATATCAAGCAGTAGCTGAATCTCAGTTGTGACGTCTTTCCAGTCCTGATTTTCTCTTTCCTGGGCGATCCCATGAGCATTAAGTGCCTTCATTGCCTCTTCGATCCCCAATGCGACCGTACGGGCTCTCACATATTGATACATAATATTACCTCGCTGTATGTTACATTCTGCTATATTAAGATACCACCATGGGTAAAGATAATCCATAACATGTCGAGTATAATTAAACTTTTATTGTTTACCGAAGCAACAAACAGGTAATATCCGCTAAAGAAAAGCATATGGTTATTCAGCTGAGACAGTAAGCAAATCAGAGTGTTGAAAGTACAGATCAATGTGCTATTATCAGATAGGTGGATCTAAAATATCAGAACAGAGGGTCATATTATGAACAAAGATACCGTACCGCAAAACTATACTATGGGATTGGCAATTTTTGATTTTGTGCCGGTCCTTTTCTTTGGGTTAGCTAGTTATCTTTTGTGGAAGATGACTGGAAGTTTTCTTGTTTTACTTGGTGGCTTGGCTTGTTTTATTTCAGGGGCATTGAAAGTCTTATGGAAGATCATCGTAGTTGCTAAAAAGAAGAATATCTGGCCTTTGTTTGTGCAGATGCGCATAGGAATGCCTGCAGGGCTAACTTTGGTGCTTATTGGATTTATTATCAGTTGTTTTACAAAGGACATGAGTGCTTTCTGGAGTGCAGCATCCCATCCTTTACCAATCCTTTTCTTTGTGCTTTATTTTGCAGGCACAGCTGCAATGGTCGTGTGCGGATCCAAATTGGATTCAACGGAAGCAAAGACAAACTGGATCGAACAAAGTTGCAACACGGTAGCGCAGGGGTCATTCTTCGTAATGATGCTGCTTATTTACCTTAAGATGAAATGATCGCTGAAACATTATTTCACCCAAACAATTGAATCCAAACATAAAGGGCTGTTGCGCTGCAACAGCCCTTAGTTCGTAATAGGGAACAAGTCCTATTTATTATGAGGATTATCTTCTGCCCTTTAGAGCGTTCATAAACGTATCGCCTACAACAGCTATTTCTTCTGCAGAAAATGCCAGCAGGAAATTGTCGGAGAAAAGGATCTGGGCATTTGCCGGAAACTCTTCATCGCCTTCCCATACTGTCGCTCTGACTGTCAGGCCCGGGATATACTCGAACTCGATAGTACAATCACCGCCCGGCACCTCATGTGCTCCAAATGATGCTCCGTCTTCTGCCAGTTTTTTAGCGCAATGGCCATATGTTCCGGATAAACGGTTCAGGCATCTGGCCTGAAAAGCCTTATAATAATGAGCTCCCCACGGGATCTCGATATAAGAAAGCATCTTCCCGGTTCCAGGTGACAAAACGCCATTCATTATCAGTCTTGACATGAGGATGATAAACGCGCTTGAAGTGTCTTTGCCGTCATCTTCATACTTGCACAGGAGTTCTGGCCACAGAAGGCTGACCGGTCTGTTCATTATGGTCAGATGGAACATTTTACCGTCGAAAGGGACACCGCTTTTAAGAGACAAAGCATAGGGATCTGCTTCAGCTGCTTTGCTCCGATAATACTTCAGCGGATTTTCAGTTTTGTTGTTTTTTACTTCCATCAATGAACCTTCTTTCAAGTTCTTTCAAACAGTCTGTGATCTGTGTGAGGCAGGAAACACGCCGCAAGGAACTCATCCATATAACCTGGCTCTGTTGAGAGCTCAATGTATGTCATGTTTCTTCCTATGTCAAAGACTTTATCCACAGCGTCATCTGAAATGAGCATCGCGCAGGCTCCTGTAAGAGAGGAGTTACCGATGTAGGAATATTTATCGGTTGGAATCATTGGTAACATGCCGATACTGATCGCTTTTTCGATATTTATTCCGCTGCCGATGCCGCCGGCAATAATTACTCTGTCGATATCGTCTACGCTCATGGCAAGGGACTTGAGCATTGTGCGGATAGCTGAGAAGATAGCTGCTTTTGCACGGATAAAATTGTCAAGGTCGCCTTCGTTTAGCTCAATATCTTTTCCCGTGCCGCTTTCAGATGCAAAGGCAACGATGTAGTTGCCGCCGTATTCATCATAGCGTATCCTTGGAGATTCTCTTACGAATTTGCCTTTAGAGTTTATAGCACCTGTTCGGAAAAGCTCGCTGATGATATCTATCAGACCGCTTCCGCACAGTCCCAGTGGTTTTTCTCCGGAAATAAGGGTGTAATCAGGCTCCAAAGTGTCTTCGTCGATATGGACACTGTCTATGGCTCCTGTCGTGGCACGCATTCCGCAGCTGATATCTCCTCCTTCAAAAGCAGGTCCTGCTGAACAAGCGCAGCACAGCATATATTCGCTGTTCCCGAGAACAAGCTCGCCATTAGTTCCCAAGTCAATAAAGAGCGTCATAAGTTCGGAATCCCACATCATGGTGTCAAGAACACCTGCGGTAATATCTCCTCCGACATAACTTCCGACATTAGGAGCAAAGATTACAGGAGAATCAGGCGGTACAGGAAGACCGGCCCGGTCAGCATCAACTCCGGTTAACTCAAGAAATTCGGGGACATATGGTTCAAGTCTTATTGAATCTCCGTCTGCACCTATAAAAAGATGTTCCATCGTTGTGTTTCCTGCGATCACTATGCGGGATATGTCAGATGCAGTTTTTCCGCTGTCCCTGAAAAGCGCCTCCATTATTGGCACTATTGTCTCTTCTCTAACTGCTTTTTGCAGCCTTTCCTTTCCGCCGGGTCTCATTTGCTGGATAATACGGTTTATGACATCAGCACCGTATCGAATCTGTCCGTTGCCTCTGCTGGCTTTGGAAAGCACCTTTCCGGTCTTCAGATCAAGGAGAGCGGCAGCCACGGTCGTAGTTCCAATATCAATGGCGATGCCGCATCCTTCGGAACTTGTTGACTTTGACAGGGTGGAGGAGAAGATATTCTCTATGGAATTTTCATACCTTTCCAGCTCTTCAGGGGAGGAGAGATCAGCAGTAGCAATATTCTCCTTGAAAGCACTTGCAGTCGCTGGGACCCAGACAACTGCATCTCCGACTACTTTACTTTGGCATGCAAGTCTCCACATCTCCTCATAATCAGCATAAGGCAGACGAGGATTCTGGGGCATTTCAAGAGCCCCGGATATTAATCTGACACGACATTTTCCGCAGGTCCCGTTTCCTGCGCACGGAGCATCGATCTCGATACCGGCGCGCTGAGCTGCTCTAAGGACATTTTCACCTGCTTCGACCTGACATTTAATGTCCTGTCTTTGGTTTTCGACTTTGAACGTAAGAGTGTACATATCAGCTCCTATAAGAACATCACCGGGATGATCCCGGTGATGTTAGATGGTATTAGAATCTTACATTATCGGATCCATGCTCAATGCCGGGTGTCCTTTTTCGGTCAGGAACTCAAGCAGAGTCTCAGGATCTGTAGCAATGGTCTCGTCACCAATCATATCTACGAAATCATCAATGCCAAGGGTCTCTTTGGCTGTCTTGTTCAGACGGGTTCTGAGGTCCTCTTTCAGCTCTTTAGGCATCCAGACGATACGGGCTGTGCCGCCTTCAGCGCTGATGAATTTCTTGGAAGCAATAAAGTGACGGCCGTGGCCCATGAAGCCAGGAGTCTGTACGCCGCCGCCAGTCATGGAAGCGAGTTCGCCAAAGGTCATGCCTGTCGGTGTCATACCGGAATACTCACGGTTGACGATGACAACGCCATTGGAGAGAGGCTCAATACCGCAGATGCACTCGAAGCAGCCGCAGCTGGTCATCGGATCTTCGATCAGGGAGTAGAGTGTAACGTTCTCTACTGCACCATGAGTTGCCATACCAACGGCTTTGTTGACAGCCTCATACCTTCCGAGTCTCTCATCGAGAAGACCTTCCTTCGGAATCGGCTGAGACGGTCCGGTGGCATTCAGTTCATATGTAGCTTTTGCATCGAGCCAGGAGACTGCACCGCAGAGACCAAGGCGCTCAGGAGTTACAACGCAGCAGTGTGCAGGAGCGAAACTCTGGCACAGAATGCAGGTGTAGAACTGATCAACGCTTTCATCACTGAGAGAAGAAAGTCTGTTGTCACGGAAGCGGTATGTGGGAGTGCCTTCCTCTTCCAGCATCTTTTCAACGAGTGCCTTATCAGTGATAAGGGCGACCTGACATTTGTCGACGACGTTTCCAAACTCGTCCATGATCATGCTGTAGAGAACCTCTCCAAGATCACGGAGACGGAAACCGGCGTTGAATGTATCCTTGCTGATACGGATGCGGAACAGGTTTCTCTGTCCGGTATGCATTACGCCTTCAATATAGTTGAACCATGTGTGGATTCTTCTCTCGATAACAGATTCGAAGTCTTTCTGCATCTTAGCGCCGTATACCTTTACTCTGGTGGCAAGAGGCAGACGGAGAAGCTCTGTCAGTCCTTCAGGTACTTCAGGTCCGATGAGCTCGATCTTGTGATCTTCGATCTCGTCCGGATTTTCTACCATGGTGAGGAGCTCGCAAGTGGGGTTATGGTCTGAGTCAAACTCAACATAGGTATTTGGTCTGCGGATGATCTCACCCTCAAAGGCAGAAGCGAAGCCGACAGGAAGAGAAACTGCTTTTGCCTTGACCTTGATGTTGCGGAGTTCAAGAGAGGTCTTTACGGTCTCAGCGTGATCCAATACGGACACGAGAGCGCCTGGAACCTGGTTCTCGCCAAGGTCGATGTCCACGATTACCGGGAAACCGAGTGCAATAGCGCCTGCGCCTGCAGAAACGACTACACTGTCAAGGGCACCAAAGGTGTTGACAAATGCCGGAACTCTTTCTTTGGTATAAGCAAGAAGTCCGGGCAGATCGCCAGGGGTCAGACCGCCGAAAATAAGGGCAGCACGAACGGCAACGGTTACAACATGGATAACTGCAGTAACAGCATGGCCAAGCGGGATAACACGATACTCAAGACCGACTTTGACATTCTTCTCAAGGATCTGGTCGATGACGTTGCCTACAAGGAATGTGAGCAAGCCTTTGTCCTGATAGTCTCTGACTACTGCGGCTACATCATCAGGATTTTCTGCTTCACCGAGAACAACAGCTACACCGGGGATATCGCCTGTGACGAGCGGTACACCGAGGGATCTGATGATTGGGTCCGGTACGAAGCCGATACCAGGCTCATCAGCGTACGGATCATCACTTTCGACATATTTCAATGCCTCAAGGATCTCAGCGCCAACAGCAGTTGCGAGGCCGGCATTCAGAGCCTGACCAAGGTCTTCTTGGTTGGTGATCAGGGATTTAAGTACTCCTACACATGCCGGCAGGTCTCCAAGTTTTTCGACCTTTACGCCTGTTGCGGCATAGATTGTAGGAAGGAAATATGCCGTACCAGGCATATTTACGGGCTTGTCCGCTCCATATTTAGCGATTGCGTCATTTACCGCGCCTTCGGTAAGACCTGCTACCGCATTAGAGCCGCCGTAGATAAGATCTGTTAAAACACTCATATTACTTTCCTCTCTTAAGTTTTATCTAGAGCTCCAGGAAGGAGTCAGCGTACAAGAAGTTGTTTTTGATGATATCCGCTGCTTTGATGGTCTCAACCAGTCTTGTATCGCAGGGATTCATTATTGCGGATGTCAATCCTTTGCACATTGCCATTGCGACTGTAGCGCTGTCAAGGATCGGACGGATGTGTTTGGGTGTGCCGTTTGAAACGTTGGAGAGACCTCCTGTGGAATTCAGGCCCATGTCGGAGAGCTGACCGACGAAATCAAGGACATCCATCTGTTTGTCCTGCATGCCTTTGATGACAAGGAACAGCGGGTCGAACCACATGTCTTCTGCTTCCATGCCAGCCATAAGGCCGCGTTCAAGAAGTTCCTGGCAATAAGCCATACGCTCATCATTGTCAGCAGGAACGCCTGCTTTGGAGCAGAGAGCAATGACGATTGCATCATTGGCGGCTGCGAGATCTACGTTTTCGATCCTGTCGCCGGCGTCAGCGGAGTTGACGATCGGTTTGCCTTTTGAACGGTTATAAACGGAAATACCGGCTTCAATAGCTGCACGGTTTGCTGTATCCAGAGCAAGTGGGACATTGTCACAAGCTTCCTGAATTGTTTGTACAGCCCATTTCATGAGTTCGGGACCATTTTTCTCTGCAGGTCCGATATTTACATCGATGTAAGTCGCTCCTGCGGCGATCTGTTCCTTGGCTCTTTTGATGATTGGATCCGGATTCATCTCTTCCATAGCTTTTTTGATAATGGGTGAGATGCAGTGAATGCGTTCACCGATAATAACGAATTTGCCCATAACTGTTCTCCTTTATGCGTTTAATTCTTTTAAGAATTTTACCAGGTTGGTTGCTTCATTAGGAGCTACGACGATAGTCCATTCAGGAAGTCGCTCTTCAAGCTCTCCTTTAAGGACGGCGACTTTTCCTGGGATGATCAGTGTGCGGTTTTTGATCTTGTTTTCGATGTCGTTTTCCTTGATGAACTTAGTGATGCTGCCTGCGCTGAATTTTCCTGCAGCCCAAGCAGTAAGTACGGAGTAACCGCCTGCATCGGAGATCAGCAGGTTAATCGGAACGCCGCTGCGCTCCATTTCACCTGAGACTACGAAGTAGGTCAGTGCAAAGTCAACGGTTGTTGCACAAATGCTATTCTCGTCAGCTTTGTTGATAGGATAGAGGCCTGGCGCGACTTTCATCGGCTTCTGGGGGTCGGTGAAAATGTTCTGCCTTAAGCCATACAGCGGAAGTGCCTGTGCATATGACATGCCTTCCATGATTATGATGGAACCGTATTTAATGACAAACATGGTTGCCAAGGCAGTCTGTTTGTGTGGGTCTCCTTCTGCGATTTTCTTTAAGTTTACGATGGAAGGATAACCAAAAGTCCTGTCCCCATCTTTCAGTGCAGCTCTGCGAACCTGTACTGCATTGGCGAAGGTATCTTTTACGGTAGGCCCGGTGACATCAAGGACAAGCTCCTTGTATCCCAAACCTTCTACTGCGGCAACTGTGTCGTGAAGAGTATCGAGATCAGGAGCGCTGATTCCCAACACAACTCCGTATTTTTTAGCTATTTCTACAAATTGAGCATAGTTGTCTGGAGTAGCAGCGTTGAGAATGGGTTTCTCAGAAGCACAGATCTCAAGGGCTGCTTCAGCAGCTTCAGCATCCTTTACGTCGAGGATGAGCAAGCGGTTTTTCCCGACAGTTTTTTGTACAAGCTGAACATAAGAGTCTTTGTCTGTGAACTCTAGATCAAGAGCTTCAACATACATACGTTCACCGATACGCTCGTAATCCACCTTTTCGATCTCGGGGAGTTTCGCGTCAATGTCATCTGCACTGACAGATACGGCGAAAAGATTTTCAGATACGAAAGTCTTCTCGTGACGGTGTAGAACTGTTTCTCCGCCAAGGGTATGTTCTGCAGCTGCAGTACCCACTTTAATGGATTTCATCGGAGGTGCTGTTGCCTCTGATAAGGTTGCAAGAGCCTCTGCGGACATATGCGGGCATTTTTCGATAGGGATAGCACCCTGAGCCACTTTCATGGCGAAGGCCATACAGGTGGGATTTCCGCATTCTTTGCAGTTGGTCTTTGGTGTAAGTTTGAAAATATCAAGTCCTTTTAATGCCATAGAATAATCCCCCCCTTTACATAAGATCGGCAATCATGCCGGAGATCGTAGCCACAGACTGTGGATGTCTCAGGATCACTGCGTCGGCACCGCCTGCAATAACAGCAGCAGCTGTGCATACTTCCATATCCACGCCGCGGGTTTCTCTTGAACCCCACTCAGGGAAATCTTCTTCAGAGACGATGGATTCCTTGACTGCCCACGCTTCCTGTGAAACAGGGGTGATAATTGGCATCTGCAGCATCACGTCGTTCTGGGCAAGCGCTGCATCTTTGACCCTGTCCAGGGTGGAGGCAACGTAGTCATACCCATATCCGGCTGCTGCGGACCCTACGTTCATAACGTATGATTCAGGTTTAATGCCCATTTGAGAGAGCAGCACGTTCAGCTGTTTTGCAAGGTTGATATCAACTGCGGATTCAGCAGAGATCTTGTTGCCATAAGCCATTACAGCGGATGCGGCAACGGTCTTGTAGTCCTCTTCTCTTGCAGAAACAAAGAGAACGTTTTTGCCCTGAAGGGCTTCTGCCAGGTTTGTGAAAAGAACAGAGTCTTTTTCAACATTCCTTGCACCAACGATTGCGAGTGGCACATCTATCGCATCAACGACCTGTTTTGCGATTTCAACACACTCTTCCACAGAACGGTTGTCTCCGTTTGGATCAGCACCGTTAAGCGCCAACACTACGAAGTCAGCTCCTGGCATCTCTGCTGCGCGCGCTGCGATCTCAGAGATGGTTTCAGCGCCTTCATAATATGCCGCGATTCCAGGCAGAGTTCTGTCAACACCAGTATCAGTGATCTCTACTCCGATAGCGACTTTGTGTTTGGACGGAGCGTCAAAGGTGTACAGCGGCATGGTGTTTGAGCCGCCGAGAGTCACAGCCTTTTCTCCAACACCGAGAGTGACCTCGTTGATGGATGAGGAAAAGACCTGTGGCTTGCGTGTAAAAGCCATGATTTTACCTCCATATCATAAACATATGATATTGTCTCTTAATATATTCTAATTGCTTTGGCGGATCATAATGCCTTACGCAAATAGTTTTTCTGCTATTTCATTGACTGCTGCTCTTGCAGGTGAATCATCAGGAAGTTTTGCCGTAGGCTTTCCTTCAGAGTCATATTCATAGATCATTTCGTCATGAGGAATGACACCGATCAGATCAAGACCGTTTTTCTCGATCTCTTCCTTGACCCCTTCGTTGAGGACTCCGCCAGGTGCGCGGTTAACGATGAGATAAGCATGGTCAACTCCGATGTCCACTTCTTTCACGAGTTCTGCGATACGGCTGACGGCCTGGATCCCTCTTCTGGAACAGTCGGATACCAGTACGATGCAGTTTACAGACGGAAGCACTCCTCTGCTGATGTGTTCCATGCCAGCTTCGTTATCTACTATCATGTATTTATAAGCGCCCTGCAGTTTCCTCAGCTCAGCGCTCAAAAGATCGTTAACAAAGCAATAGCATCCTTTGCCTTGGGTACGGCCCATGACCAGCATATCAAAGTCATCCTCTTCGATCAGCGCAGTATGGAACTTGGCGTCCATAAATTCTTTTTTGCTCATACTTGCCGGGATGGGGCTGACTTCAGCTTTATCAGCGGATGCAATAGTTTCTCTGATCTCTCCGAGTGTATGCTCTACTTCGACCCCGAGGACCTCATTTAGATTTGAATTGGCATCAGCGTCAACTGCGAGCACAGGAGTTTTTCCGTTTTTGCACAGCCAGTCTATCAGCATGCCGCAAATCGTGGTCTTGCCTGTTCCGCCCTTGCCAGCTACTGCCAAGGTAAATGTAGCCATAAAAGCCTCCAATAATTATACTTTAAAATTCTTGTACTTATACAGCGTCATGCTGCCTTTAGTCCGGTGAGAAAGTGAAACGCTGTTTCAACCCGGCGACATCTGCATCGATGACAACAGTGCCATCCGGAAAAACTTCCTTTTCGATATTTACGATCTTTCCCTTCAGCATATTGCGCACATATAACTCCGGGTCCTCAGTGTCAGGATTGCTTATAAAAACATCCCTCATCTGATTCCCAGAGCATTTGTTGTATATTTCGCGGATCAACTCATACTTCATGTGTCTTCTTGCTGATCGACCTTGATGGTGATCTCATTGCGAACAAAATCCATGGAACGGATACAGCCTCTGACGGAGAATTCATCACCCATAACATCGGTAAAAATATATTCGCCATTGCGGCATTCTACATTGCTGATATATTCGCCTAGTTTTACTCGCTCGTTGTCATCGTTGACCCTATATAGTGTAGACAGACACATATGTCATTTCTCCTCTTTTTTCAGCAGGTGCAGTGCTTCATGCATAAGGTCGTTTCCGCTGCGGAAAGCATCGACAGCTTTATCCAGATAAGCTGCAGCTTCTGCCTCGCCTGATAGCTCAAGCTTGTGACAGATCTCATGGAGTTCTTCTGCATGATGTATATTGTGGTCCAGCATATAATCGAGCACTTTTACGGCCTGATCTGTGCTGTCGAATGCAGTTATGTTTTCGTGAGTATGTTCATGGTGTGAGTGATCGTGCATAGTGACTGTCCTTTCCGCCGGGCTCTGCCGTTTTTCAGCTTTCGCTTCGCAGCAGAGCGGATTTGCTTCGGTTTTTCAAAAAATATAGTAGAAAAACAAATGATATTTTTACGCACAAATATATTATAATGTCGCTTACACAGTATAGCAAAGAAAAACGCCTTATACTATATAATATTTTTTATAATACTAATTAACAATAGTAAATTGACACGCTAAGGCCGCTGATTTACAATAGAGACGATTAAAGAATATAAAAATTGGAGACATATGCAGTAAACAGGGCGAAATGATATTAATATTCAGTTTATAGCTGTGTGACCAATCAAAGGGCATTAAATATATAAATCCTGGAGGGGAATTGATAATGTTGGATTTTGATAAACTTGTTGATGTCATGGGAGATCTAGATGAGGACGCCATGATTGAGATGTTGGAAGAAGTCATGGAAGACGGCGGATCCGAAGCCGATAAGGCTATGGAAGCCTGCCAGAAGGGTATGGAAAAAGTGGGTTCGCTCTTTGAAGAAGGCGAGTACTTTGTTGGAGACCTTATTTATGCCGGTGAGTTGATGACACAGGCTGTTGAGATTTTGACACCTGCTCTTGTTGGTTCAGAGAGCTCCGGACCAAAGACAAAGATGATTCTATGCACGGTAAAGGATGACCTTCACGACATTGGTAAGAACATCGTTAGATCGATGCTTGAAGCAGCCGGATTTGATGTTGTCGACTTAGGAATCGACGTCGCTCCGGAAAAGGTGGTTGAGGTTGCTAAAGAGCAGAACATCAAGATCGTTGCTCTTTCCGGCGTTCTTACGCTTGCTCTTGATTCCATGAAGGATACTGTAGATGCTATCAGAGCAGCTGGCTTGGATTGCAAAATTATCATTGGCGGAGCACCGGTAAGCGCAGAAGCTTGTGCAGCAATGGGCGCAGATGAATGGGCACACTCACCGCAGAAGACGATAAATGTCTGCAAACAGTGGGCAGCCGAGGCATAAACTAATATAGATTTCATGGCGCGTTGGGGATATTGTTCTGACGCGCCTATTTTTTGGAAAAGGAGAATAAAAAGGAATGATTATCATTGGCGAGAAGATTAACGGAGCAATACCTGCCGTCAAGAAGGCTATTGCAGAGAAGAACGACAAAGTCATCATTAAGCGTGCTATCGCTCAGGCAGAAGCTGGTGCAAACTTTATAGACTGCTCTCCCAGCACTGAAACTGATATTGAGTACGAAACCATGGTATGGATGATAAACCTGATTCAAGGCGCTACAGACGTACCGATCTGCATCGACTCTCCTAATGCTGAGCTTCTTGCAAGAATCCTCAAAGAAGGACATGTGAACAAACCCGGTCTTGTTAACTCCGTCAATGAAGAGGGAACCAAGTGCGAAACGATTTTCCCGATTATTGCAGGTACTCCTTGGGAAGTTATAGGCCTTACATGTGATAAGGATGGGATCCCCTCAGACTCAGAGAAGAAAGTTGAGATCGCTAAGCGCATAATCGATAAAGCCAACAAATACGGTGTTGCTTTGAACCAGGTCCACATCGATCCATGCGTCATGGCACTTGCCACAATGCCGAGCGCCATGGATGATTTCGTTTACTGCATTGAGCACATTCATGCTTTTGCACCGGAAGTAAAAGTCACCGGAGCTATATCAAACATCAGCTTTGAGATGCCTGCCAGAAAGTATATCAACCGTAACTGCATGGCTTATGCACTTGCGGCAGGTCTTGACAGTGCCATCATGGATCCTTGCGATGAGGACATGATCGGAACGATCTATGCCTGCGATGCTTTGACGCTGAGAGACAAATCAGGAAGAAAATACAACAGAGCTTTCCGTAAAGGATTGTTTGGACAGAAGAAATAAACAAACGGACGATATGAGTGGGAGCAGTCTCTACAGTGGGCTGCTCCCCAAATTAGAATGAGAGGCAAAATATGCCCAGGATCCACATCCTCCCTGCAGACATCTTTCAGGATGTTGCGGAGGGAACAAATGTAATGGAAGTCCTTCGTTCCGCAGGTATCTTGTTGGACGCCCCATGCGGAGGGAATGGTAAATGCGGTAAGTGCAATGTGGTCGTCGATGGTACAGAGTCACTTGCCTGTCAAACGATCATTGATAAAGATATGCAGGTCTTTGTCCCCGAGGGAAAGGACTTGCATGTGATGCGCGCCGGGATAGAAACAGAAGGAAAGATGGATCCGCTGTTTTCCGGCATGCTTCTGGCAATAGACATAGGCACCACATCTGTGGTGTGTTTTTTGCTTGATGGGAAAAACGGGAACGAGATAGCTACATCAAGTGCATTGAATCCGCAGATAGCTTTCGGGGCTGATGTTATTTCCCGCATCCGGGAGGCTCTGGCTGGTAAGCTGGAGGAGGAACGCGATGCGATCAGGAAGAAACTGACAGATCTGATCCTCGACGTTTGCGGAACCGCTGATGTTGACCCCGCGGATATTGGGCTAGTCTCTGTTGTGGGGAACCCGGCTATGCAGCAGTTGTTTCTCGGTATTTCTCCTGAAAACCTAGTTACAATACCATTTGGGCCGGTGCTGAATGAGGCGAAAACAGTTCCATGCATCGATATACTTCCCATATGCAAGAATGCACAGCTGCTTATCGTCCCGGACATATCTGGATATGTCGGTGCAGATACTCTTGGCTGTGTTCTTTCAACCAAAATGTATGATGCTGATGAACTGACTCTTATGGTTGATATAGGAACCAACGGAGAGATGGTGCTGGGGAACAAAAACCGGATGATAGCCTGTTCCACAGCTGCAGGTCCCGCTTTGGAAGGAGCCAACATTCTTTTTGGAATGCGAGGTTCTGACGGAGCCATCGATCATGTAAAAATAACAGATGGAGTTTTTCAGTGCAGTGTCATAGGTGGCGGCAAAGCACAGGGAATTTGCGGATCAGGACTTATCGATGCTGTTGCCGCAAGCCTTGACGAAGGGCTGCTCAACAAGAGAGGCCGTATAAGTTCCACTGATGAGATCGAAGGACAAAGATATATCCCTCTTTGTGACGGTATATATCTTACTCAGGAAGATATCCGGCAGGTTCAGATGGCCAAAGGTGCTATATGCGCAGGTGTACAGCTGATGGCTAAGCAGTTGGGAAGAGAAGTGCTGGATATCAAGCGTGTGCTGTTGGCGGGAGCGTTTGGGAGCTTCATGGATCCGGATAGTGCATGCCGAATAGGCCTTCTGCCCGAAGAGCTGCAAGGACGGATTGTTGCTGTAGGTAACGCTGCTGGCAGCGGAGCTAAGCTGATGGCCCGTGATAAAGCTGAAATAACTCGTGTACAGGAATTAAAACAGAAGATAGAGTTCCTGGAGCTGGCAAGCTTAAAGGAATTCTCCGGTACATTTGCAAGAGCCATGAATTTTCGAGAGACATTGAAATAACGTTAAACTACCTATGAGAGGTAATTACAATAGTCTGATCAGGCATGAAAGGGAGGAATTGTTGAAATTTGCCATGGTCAGGGAAAGAAGGAAAAATTGAACGCGAAAGAATTGAAAGCAGAACGGGTACAGTTGTTCCGGGATGCCGCAAATTTCAAAAAGACTGAAAGGATCCCGCATTTTGCGAATGTCGTAACCTGGAAGGTTTTCGATGCCGGTCATACGCTGGATGAGGCCATGACCAACTTTGATGTCATGGAGGAGTGCGTATTGCATTTCCTGGACAAATATCCAATAGATGGAATCCTGGATGTTGGTATACGCAATCAGTTTAATGTAACAGAAGCTTTTGGGGAGGGTGGATATTATTATTACGATAAAGAAGTTGTAGGTATCCATGACCATGCGCATTGCACGCCTGAGACTTTGCTGGAGTATCTGGACGATCCGATAAAATATGCATGGGAAGTGATACTCCCGAAAAAATATGGCGAAAGCTGGGAGAAAAAAGATAAAACTATTTGGAAAAACACTTTCAAGGAATATATGGCCTACATTAAATTCATACTGCACATGGCAAAAGTGATGGATAAGTATGGATTGCCGGGACTTTCACCTAACAACCCGATGAAAGGCGCTGTGGTTCCTGCAGTGGAGACATTGATGAGCGATCTTTTGGGATTACAGCAGTTCTCTGTTGCCATGAGACGGAATCCTGAGCTTCTCGATACGTTTATAGAGCGTTGGGAAGTTGAACGGATGGAGCCGATCTATAAGAAAATAAGAGATGCTAAAGGTCCAAATTATAAATATTGCTTTGATTCATCTATCCTTATGCTTGCGCATAACATGATGAACAAGAAGCAGTTCGAGCGTTTCTACTGGCCATATCTTAAAAAGCTGCTTGATGTTTATGCAGAAAACGGAATGAATATCCGTATTTTTACCGAAGGCAGTGTCCTGCGCCTTGCTGAGTACTTCAAGGACTATCCAAAGGGACTTTTGACGTTCCACTTGGAACAGGATGATCCGTTTGAGTTTCGGGAGGCGCTCCCGAATGTAGCTATCATGGGAGGTATGACAACAGATCTTTTATCCAACGGAACTCCGGATGAGTGTGTTGCTTATGCCAAACGGCTATGCGATGAACTGGGGAAAGACGGCGGATTTATCTTCAGCGAGAACAAGATGATCTCTTATCGAAATGATGCTAAGGCTGAGAACATGCTTGCCGTCAATGAATTTGTCAGGGATTACAGGATCTCGTAAGATTTTCAGAGAACAGGAAGGAAGACGGATATGAGTAGTAAATATACAAGTTACCCTGAGGGATATAACAGAGTTGCGCGGGAAATAATCCCATGGTATATGCGTCCTGTAAAAGACATGCTGATGCGGCTGTTGATCACTATCTTGGTAGATGGCTGATGCTGATTTACTTGTGCAATAATTTTACTTTTTTGCTTGTAAAGACAGAGTCTCTCGCTTTACACATATACTGAAAAATGCTATAAAAAAGCCATAAATGTTTTATAATTTTGAGTAGAAGAATAAACAATAAAAAGAGGTAAAAAGATGAAGTTCGATCAGAAAGAGATAGACAACGCTATAATCGCGACTCCGGATATGACTATCCGCAGACGCGGCGGCGTTCAGTTTGATTCCCCGATTACTCCAAGGGAAAACTTAAGGCTGGCTTTCCAGAAAAAACAGCTGTGGATGCCTTCTGCCGGTGATAAAAACTGGTTCTGTCCTTATATAATTCCAGACAACCCGGCAAGAGCTTTCGTTATCCAGGGACCCAAGTATGAAGGTCCTGTAGGCGGAGACGATATGTTCGGTATTTATTGGGAGTATGTCCCGTCTGCCCGCGGCTCGATCGTACGTCCCGGAAACCCGACTCTTACGGATATTACAAACTGGAGAGAAGTTATCCATTTCCCTGATGTTGACAGTTGGGAGTGGGAAAAATGCGCCAAAGAAAACATTGAGTATTTGGACGGTATGAAGATCTACCAGAACATCTGCATCTTTACGGGATGGTTCGAAAGACTTATCTCCTTTATGGATTTCGGCCCGGCTGCATATGCCCTTATGAACAGAAAGACAAAAGATGAAGTCAAGGCATTGATGGATGCTTTGTCAGATCTTTGGATCGATATTGTGGATCACTGCGCCAAATATTTTGGACATCATTTTGACGGGTTCACGTTCCATGACGACTGGGGTGCTCAGGATGGTCCTTTCTTCAATGAGAGAGTAGTCAGAGAGATGCTTGTGCCTTATATGCGCAAAGTCACCGATCATATCCACAGTTTAGGTTATACCTGTGACCTTCACTCCTGCGGAAAAATAGAGAGGCTCATTCCGTGCATCATAGAAGCGGGTTGGGATTCTTGGGATGGAATGGCTATCAATGATTACCACGCTTTGTATGAGCAGTATGGCGACCAGCTTATAATGGCAGTTCCCGGTACCGGCTGCCCTGCTGACGCAGATGCTGAGACTCAGAAAGAGTTCGCAGCCAAGTATGTTGAGGAGTTTTCTGTAAGGGAGAAACCTGCCTTGATCTCCGGCTATGACAGACCTGGCAATGATTTTGCTATTGAAGTCTACAGGCTGACAAGGATCAAATACTCTGAGGAAGACGACGGCTGATCATGAATATTATTCCCGCCCTTCACTGATACGAAGGGCGGGTTTTATAAAACAATAAAAAGCAGAGACGTTCAGTCTCTGCTTATATTTTTGTACCAATATTCAGCTGTTGTCCTTTTTCTTGCAGATAGTGCTTTCTTCCTTTATCTGAGATTCACCCCAATCGCGGAGAGCCAGTAGAACGGGCAATAGAGTCTGTCCTTTACAGCTTAAGGTATATTCTACACGTGGAGGGATACAGTCATACTGTATCCTATCGATCAGCTCATTGTTTTCCAATTCATCCAAAGTTTTAGAAAGCATGGCATCTGTCAGGTCAAGAGCTCTTCTTATTTCACTGAATCGCATAGGGTGTTCATTTTTGCTGAGCTGCCAGAGGATCGGAATCTTCCATTTCTGCCCAATGACAGAGACAGCATACATGATAGGGCAGATATCGTCCCCTTCCCGTATACGTGTAAGGATCTCCTGATATTTGTCTTCCCACTTCATATATGTGACCCCACTATATAAAAAGATAGTACTTGTAAAAAGTATTGCAATGATGTATCATTTTAACTCGAAAGAAATATAATTGCAAGTGATTTCTCATAGTCTAAATCGGGAGGAAATCTATATGAAAAAAAGGATCATTGCATTATTCCTTTTGCTGATAATGGCAGTTTGCACATTGTCTGCATGCGGGAAGAAAGAGGAAGCCGGTGGCGGCGCTTTGGAAGCTATTAAAAAACGCGGATACATTATCGTCGGTACAGAAGGAACATGGAGTCCGTACACATATCACGATGAGAACGATGAGCTGGTAGGCTTTGAGGTTGAGGTCGCAAGGTATATCGCAGACTATATTGGTGTTGATATCCAGTTCACTGAGACCGCATGGAGCTCTATTTTTGCCGCTCTTGACGCCGGACAGATTGATATCGTTGTCAACAGCGTGGCATATACGGAAGAAAGAGCTGAGAAATATGCTTTCTCAGAGCCGTACAACTACAGCCAGTATGCGTTCATGACTCTTGCTACCAATGATGATATCCAGTCTCTTGAAGACGTTAAGGGAAAGATCGCAGCAAACGATCCTACCAGCAATATTGGTAAATTTGCTGAGGCGGCAGGTGTCGAATTCGACGAGGTAAAAGAGACTGCTCAGGCATTCAGCGAGATCAGAAACGGACGTGCCGAAGTCATGTTCAGCACATTAGTCGGATTGGCTGACTATTTCAAACAGCACCCGGAAGATCAGGATGATTTTAAAGTCATCATTGCTAGTGATCCCAGCCCCACAGGCTATGTTCCTGCTCTTAAGGGAAATGAGGATCTTATCGAAGTGATAAATCAGGCGCTCGAACAGGCTAAGAAAGACGGAACGCTTTCTGAGCTTGCGCTGAAGTATTTTGATGTCGATACAACAAAAGGTTAATATTATCATATTAATAATCTAACTATATGCCGGACTTTGTGCCGGCATATAGGCTTATAAAGAATTGAGTAAACAGATGAGTGAAAGAATAATCACCGAACTTATAGAGTCTTTCGGAAAACTGTTTATGGCTGGGATCAAGGTTTCGATACCTCTCACCATCACATCTTTTTCCACAGGACTTTTAATTGCATTTTTCGTTGCGATGATGCAGATCGCAAAGGTGCCCGTTATGAGGTATCTGGTCAGGGTATACGTCTGGATTATCAGATGTTCGCCCATGATCGTACAGCTGTTCATAGTCTATTTCGGACTTCCCAGCATTGGAATTAAATTTGATTCCTTTACCAGCGCATGGATCGTCATGTCACTGAGTATCGGAGCGTATTGTTCTGAAACGGTCAGAGCTGCTATACAGTCTGTGCCGGTCGGACAGCTTGAGGCGTGTTATTGTGACGGGCTTACTTTCTGGCAGGCCATGATCCATGTTATAGTGCCGCAGGCACTGCGCACTGCTTTCCCGCCTCTGTCAAACTCGGTCATCGGACTCGTGAAGGATACATCCCTGGCATATAACGTCGCTCTGGTAGAAGTACTTGCTACTGCTCAGAGGATCGCTTCCAGAACTTATGACTATTTCTGGCTCTACATTGAAGCCGGTGCTATTTATCTGATATTCTGTTCGATCCTTACCGTTATCCAGTCTAAAGCAGAGGCTGCGATAGAGAGGAGGAGATAACATGCTGACACTTCGTAATGTATATAAGAAGTTTGGCGATAATGTAGTTCTGAACGGTGTCAGTTTGGATGTCAACCAAGGTGATGTCGTCGCTATTCTTGGGCCTAGCGGATCGGGAAAAACCACGCTTCTGAGATGTGCAGGTTATCTGACAAAGGCAGACAGCGGTACTCTTGTCATAGATGATAAAGAATATGACATGAAGAAGATCTCATCAAAAGATCTGAGAGAGTACAGAAAAAAAGTCGGCTTCGTTTTCCAGAATTTCAACTTATATGGCAACAAGACTGCCTTAGGGAATGTTACTTTAGGGCTTACAGTTGCTCAAAAGATGCCTAAGGAAGAAGCTGAAAAGATAGGTAAGGAACTTCTTGAAACGGTTGGACTTGCTGACAGGATGGATTATTATCCGTCAAAATTGTCCGGCGGTCAGCAGCAGAGGGTAGCTATAGCCAGAGCTTTGGCTACAAACCCGGAAGTGGTCTTTTTTGACGAACCGACATCCGCACTAGACCCTGAGCTGACAGGCGAAGTCCTGAACGTTATCAAGCAGCTCGCTGATGACGGCAGAACAATGATCGTCGTTACTCATGAAATGGAATTTGCCAGAAAAGTAGCTACAAGAGTAGTCTTCATGGAGGACGGAGTTATCGTAGAGCAGAATACAGCAAAAGAATTCTTCGAGAATCCTCAGCAGGAGAGAACGAAAGAATTCATCTATAAATCTACGACCTGGGCATCCACAAACAAAAAGGATGACGCTCCTCAGGAGTAAATGATCAAAATTATTTGTATATAAAAATTTATAACGGAGGGAAAGGCATGTATCTTAGAAACGTTGGCATATTTGTAAAGGATCTTGAAGGAGCGAAGGAATTTTTTGAGAGTTATTTCGGTGCAAAAGTCCTCAAAACATTTAACAATCCGGCAAAGAATTATTACTCATATATAATGGAGCTTAATGGCCCAGGCTGGATCGAGCTCATGAATAAGCCGGAAATGGTAGATCTTGGAACAGATCCTAACCGTCTCGGCCTTGCACACGTATGCATTTGTGCAGATACCCGTGAGCAGCTCAACACAATAATCGATAGATTTAAAAAGGATGGATATACGATCCAGTATGAACCGTCAAAACCGGATGGCCCCGGCGAGGTGCGAGCGGTCACATTTGAGGATATCGTCATAGAAGTCAACTACGGTTATTGATATGCTACACCTGCAGCATAGACATTGCTGCGACGAGGAACACACTATGAAAGAAACTAAAATTCTGGAGAAGCTTGAAAGTCTGGACAGGATAGAACTTGCTAATCTTCCTACACCTATCTATAAGCTGGGCAGAATATCCAAAGATCTGGGGAAAAACATCTGGATCAAAAGAGATGATTTCACCGGAGCTGAGATGTCCGGAAACAAAGTCAGGAAACTGGAATACTCTATTGCCCAAGCTTTGAAAGAAGGATGCGACGTACTGATCACTGCAGGCGGGATTCAGTCCAACCATGCCCGCGCTACTGCTGCTGCAGCGGCGCGTTTGGGATTGAAATCTCACCTGGTGCTCAACATTTCCGTTGCTCCCAAAACAGAAGGAAACTACCTGTTGGATCAGATGCTCGGAGCAAAGATAACTCTTCTTGATGAGAACGGCGGAGTAACACTGACAGAAAAGATGGAGCAAGTGGCTGAGGAATATAGAAAGAGCGGCCACAAGCCATATCTTATTCCTGTCGGAGCCTCAAATGGGGTGGGCAACTTCGGATATCTGAACACTGTCCGTGAGATTATGGAACAGGAAGAGAAACTTGGCACCACATTTGATGCAATTGTGTGTGCTGTAGGATCGGGAGGAACTTACAGCGGACTGTATCTTGGAAATAAGATTTTCGGTGCAGGGAAAAAGATTGTCGGGATCACGGTATGTGACAACAAAGATTATTTCACAAAGGTCTGCGGAACGATCGTTGATCAGACCTTGGATCTTCTTGGAGAAGGACCAGATGAAGATAAGGCGTTCACCTTTATAGATGGCTATAAAGGACTCGGGTATGCCATTTCAAAAGAAGATGAGTTGAGATTTATCGCTGATGTCGCAGCCAAAGAAGGGATAATTTTGGATCCTGTATACACCGGGAAAGCCTTTTATGGCCTGTACAATGAAGTAAACAAAGGGACATTCGATTCCTTTGATAATATCCTGTTTATTCATACCGGCGGACAATACGGTCTCTTCCCGAAACAGGAACAGATAGCGGAAGTATTATAAATTAGCATACAAACAATAGGACCCAGCAAAAGGCGGAGCTGCCTCTTTGCTGGGTTTTTATCATGTTATTAAGGTAAAATGATATAATTGTATTGCGGGTTACCCATCCGCATCAATTAAGGAGAAGAAAGAGTTAATGTTAAGGGTAGTTAAAACAGAAAATGGCTGGGTCCGCGGGATACCGGCCGCAGATCCAAGGATCACAGCATTCAAAGGAATTCCTTTCGCAAAACCACCGGTTGGGGAACTTAGGTGGCGCGCTCCGCAGCCCGCAGAGGACTGGGAAGGGATCCGTGATTGCTATACCTTTGGAAATATAGCAATGCAGGAGGTGCCAAGCACAAGCATTGCTGATAAGTTTTACACAAAAGAATGGCATGTGGACCCGGATGTGCCTATGAGTGAGGACTGTCTTAATCTGAACATCTGGACAGCTGCTAAGACCGGAGACGAGAAATATCCTGTCATGGTTATTTTCTATGGAGGGGCATTGAATGTAGGATATCCTTCTGAGATGGAGTTTGATGGTGAACGAAGAGCCAGAAGTGGCGTCATACTGGTATCGGTGAACTACCGTGTTAAT
>JAEIGA010003580.1_pt1 | contig 24253 bp, 20 predicted proteins | sample 9270691 | NCBI WGS metagenome assembly JAEIGA01 (sample SAMN17057246, study PRJNA624740) | gut metagenome | biome: biome; isolation source: fecal sample | host: Bos grunniens | place: China: Xizang | collected 2019 | reverse complement strand
TGTGATTGCGTGGAAGTCACCTGTGAAATGAAGGTTTATCTTCTCCATTGGAAGAACCTGTGCATAACCACCGCCGGCAGCACCACCCTTCATACCGAAACAGGGACCGAGAGATGGCTCGCGAAGAGCAACAACAGCCTTCTTGCCAATTTTGTTGAGACCCAAAGCAAGACCAATAGAAACAGTAGTCTTGCCGATACCAGCCTTTGTTGCAGTAATGGCGGTAACAAGAATGAGTTTACCCTTCTGCTTGCCAATGAGGTTCAATGGCAATTTGGCAATATACTTACCATAGTGTTCAAGGTCATTGGCATCGATACCTATCTGGGCTGCCACATTTTCAATACGCTCGAGTTTGGTTTCGTGAGCAATTTGGATGTCACTCTTCATAGTATGTGTCTGTTTTTGATTATAAATTACCTTATTATTCTGCGAAGATACTATTTTTTTATTGAAAACCGCGGCTATTACCTAATTATTGCGACCACAATAAAAAATAAGGGCATACAGGAACCGGAATCAGATACGCACAAAAGCCGCTATGGAACTTTTGAGGACTTCATGATCCTCAACAAAGCCGCGAAGCAATTTATTGCAATTCTCACAAAAGAGACTGTAGTCAAATGTGGAAAGAAAACTCTTTATATTCACATCCAGATTTGAACAATCATCAACAACAACCCCCAAGCCATACTTCTTCACATATTCGGCCTGGATGGAACCGGCCGCAACTATCATCGGTTTCTTATGAATGAGAGCCAGATAAAAGCGGTTTGACATGATAGCCGAGTGCGCGACATCATCCGGGAAAAAGATATTTACAAGATCGCAATCTTCCACAATTGCAGCCTCATCCTCTTTTTTATAAAAGCCTTCGAACCCTACATTTGCACAACCTTCGGACACCGCGAATTCCTGCAATGAGGCAGCCGCATCGCCATGTCCGACAAACTTCAATCTATACTCATCATTACCGCCAAGCGCTTGAATAATCTTTACATTTGAGCTATAATTACGAATATATCCGATTGTAAGGATATTCAATGGAGCAGTCTTACAAAATGGCGGCACATCACTATTCAGCGACTCTATAACCGCATCTATATTTAGATTATGCGAAACAAGATAGTCATATTTCGCAGACAGATGCTTCTTGAATCCAGGCGATGAAATTACATTACAAAAGCTATTCTCAAGCACTTTTGAATACACACCACCGAGCATCAGATGTTGCTCGACAGATATATCACGATAATCAATAACATAGCGCCCTTTATATCTTTTGCGCAAGATACCTGAAAGCAGTATTGCAAGTTGTGGGCCAGAGACCACAAGCCTGTCGTAACCATTCTTCAATATTGTTTTTCTTATAAAATCGGCATATTTCAAGTAATGGAACGCCTTGAGAAGAGGATTTTTCAGATTCGCTTTGCCGGAACAATATCTGTATGGAGCACACGCATCACTGCCATCCCTATCCCAAAGTATGACATCATAATCGCACCCCAAATCCTCGAAAATTCGCTTGTATGTATTGACATAGGGGCAAACCCAACTGTTTCCCAGTATAATTATCGCGGCCTTCATCTTGTGTAAAAGATGTATCAAGAGCGAAGATAGGCATAAAATTCCGAATATTCGTATGGATTTTACGGATTTATTCGTTAATTTCGCGAGATATTAGAATTTGTATAAATTTAAAACAACATATAGCGATGACAACTACAAACGAAACTGAAAAGACAGAGAAAAAGAGTATCAGTTTTATTGAACAGATTATAGTGGACGACCTTGCACAGGGCAAGAACGGCAGCAAGGTACAGACCCGTTTCCCGCCCGAACCGAACGGCTACCTGCACATTGGTCACGCAAAAGCAATATGCATGGATTTTGGTATGGCACAAAAGTACAATGGTATCTGCAACCTGCGTTTCGACGACACCAACCCCACAAAGGAGGATGTAGAGTATGTAGACGCAATCATGGAGGATATCAAATGGCTTGGCTTCGACTGGGCGAATGTATACTACGCATCGGACTACTTTGACCAGCTTTGGGATTTTGCAATCAAGCTCATCAAAGAGGGCAAGGCATACATCGACGAGCAGAGCGCCGAGCAGATTGCCGAGCAGAAGGGTACACCCACACAGCCCGGTACAAACAGCCCGTTCCGTGACCGCCCCATCGAGGAGAGCCTCGAGCTATTCGAGAAGATGAACACCGGCGAGATTGAGGAGGGCAAGATGGTACTGCGTGCAAAAATCGACATGGCAAGCCCCAACATGCACTTCCGTGACCCAATCATCTACCGAGTTGTAAAGGCCGCACACCACCGCACCGGCGAGAAGTGGAAGGCATATCCAATGTATGACTTTGCTCACGGACAGAGCGACTACTTCGAGGGTGTGACGCACTCTCTCTGCACATTGGAATTCGTTCCTCACCGTCCATTATACGACTTGTTCGTGGATTGGGTAAAGGACGGCAAGGACCTCGACGACAACCGCCCACGCCAGTACGAGTTCAACAAGCTGAATCTCAACTACACGCTCATGAGCAAGCGTAACCTGCTCATCCTTGTGAAAGAAGGCTTGGTAAATGGTTGGGATGACCCCCGAATGCCTACACTCTGCGGTTTCCGCCGCCGCGGCTATTCACCCGAATCCATCAGGAACTTTGTTGACAAGATCGGTTATACCACATATGACGCGCTCAACGATTTCGCATTGCTCGAGAGCGCAGTACGCGAGGATTTGAACAGCCGCGCAACACGCGTTTCGGCCGTAATAAACCCAATAAAGCTCACAATCACCAACTACCCCGAGGATAAGGTTGAGGAGTTGACAGCAATCAACAATCCCGAGCGCCCCGAGGATGGCACACACACCATCGAGTTCTGCCGCGAGCTCTGGATTGAGGGCGACGACTTCATGGAGGATGCTCCAAAGAACTATTTCCGTTTGACACCGGGCCGCGAGGTGCGCTTGAAGAATGCATACATCGTTCTTTGCACAGGCTGCAACAAGGACGAGAACGGCAATGTAACCGAGGTACTCTGCGAATATATTCCGCAGACAAAGACCGGCGAGGCCGATGCCAACCGCAAGGTGAAGAGCACCATCCACTGGGTAAGCCGCCGCCATTGCATTGACGCAGAGGTTCGTCTCTATGACCGTTTGTGGAGCGCGGAGAACCCACGCGATGAGATGGCCACAATACGCGAGGCCAAGAACTGCGATGCTCTCACCGCAATGAAGGAGATGATTAACCCCGACTCATTGAAGGTATTGAAGGAGTGCAAGGTAGAGAAGTTCCTCGCTCAGGGCAAGCCGCTCGATTACCTGCAGTTCCAGCGCATCGGTTACTTCAACATCGACCCCGATTCAACACCTGAAAAGCTGATTTTCAACCGCACGGTTTCACTCAAGGATACATGGAACAAGCTCAAGGGGAAATAACCCCTTGGGCACTCCAACAACAGCCAAAGAGCAGAGCATGAACAACGACAAAGGTTTTTACGAATCGCCCGAGTTCCGCGAATTGCTTGCCAAGTACGAGAAGTCCATCAAACTAGGTATGGGCATCTATCTGGGCATCGACGAGTTCGCGGACTTGTTGTCGTATTACCTTTCCATTGACCGCCCCGACGATGCCGTCAATATCTTTGACACAGCAAAGCGCCTGCACCCCACAGCACCCGAACTTGTAAAAATGGAGATAAGGATACTCCTGTACAACGGAGAAGCATCGCAGGCTCTCGAGCGTTTCGCCGACCTGAAATATATTGACGAAGCCGAAAAACTCACAATAAAAGCCGAGATAATGCTGGCCCTGAGGGATTTCAAGCAGGCACGCGAAGTTGCATTCGCACTGCTCAGCATGAAGACACCTGATCAGGGATATGTATACGAAGGATTGGAAATTCTCCTTGACTGCGGTTTTGCCCTTGAAGCGTTGGAGATATGCGAAAGAGCCCTGAAGATTGCACCGGGACAGACCAACCTGAAGGAAGTGAAGGCCGAGTGCCTCATAGAACTTCAACGGATAAGCGAAGCTGTAAAGATATACAACGAGCTGCTTGACGAGAACCCCTACTCCACCTTCTATTGGGAACAGCTAGGGCACATCTACTACATGGTGAAGAAGTTCGGCAAGAGCCTCGAATGTTTTGAATATGAAAGCACCATAAATGAGGAGATAGAATATGCAAGCATGATGCAGGCCTATTGCTACTATTTCCTGCGTGACTACAAAAAGGCCAAAGAACTATTTGGAGCGCTTGCAAGGAAATACAGCAACACCGTAATGCCAATATTCTACATTGGCCTTTGCCACTACCGGGAGGGGGCTATGGAGGAAGCATTGAACGCATTCGACATTGCCATCAACTGCGCTCAGGAAGGAACAATAAGCATGATGTTGGCAAGAGTAAACAAGGCCATCCTGCTCGATCTCCTAGGCGAGCCTTCGGTAGCCGACGATGCCATATCCATGGCACTGCTCATGCACCCCGACAACATGAAACAGCTTGTACTCACGGACAAGCACCTTTACGAACTGCGCGACAGGGAGAACCTCACTTTTGACGATATGAACATCATTGAAACCAAGGAATGGAGCACGGACGAGACACTCTACAGGCTTGGTGAACATCTGGTAAGGCACAACCACCTGATGCTTGGCAAAAGAGTTTTCAGATATTGCCGCGACATAAGCTACGACAAGGCCGACATAGATGCATACCTTGCCTATATATTGTGGAACACAGGCAAGGAAGAGGAAACAGCAACATACATTGAGAGTGCACTCGACGGGCGTTCGAACAGGCTCTTTGAACTGTTTGGCATACCCTACAATGCAAATATCAGCACGGCCTCATTCATAGAACTGGCCAAACAACAAGAGAGCAACACATAACAGCATTGCTCTCTTTCACTTATATCGAATAAAAGAATCAATTTTCCTCTGAGAACTCCTTGATGCGGTTTTCATCAGACATACGACATACCAGCAGATTGCCATCATTCTCGGCAATGATACAGTCATTGACACCCACTACAACAACATTCTTCATCCCGGGAGCATTCACCACGCAATTATGCGAATCGGCAAACTTGGCAGCAACTCCCAATGCCGCGTTGCCGTTCATATCCCTTGCCACATTGCTGTGCAATGATACCCATGTACCCAAATCGCTCCACCCGAAATTTGAAGGGAAAACAAATATCTCATCGGCACGCTCCATAATGGCATAATCAACCGAGATACTGCGGCAATCAGGGAAACGCTCGTTAACACGCTCCTGTTCCTCTGGTGTAAAGTAGAACGGCACCAAAGATTCAAAAACCGAAGCTATGGGCGACTGATATATTCTGAAAGCGTTCACAATTGTCGAAACATTCCATATGAAGATGCCGGAGTTCCAATAGTAGTTATTCTTTGCAATATAGGCCTGCGCCACCTCCAACGATGGTTTTTCCTTGAATGAATCAACACGGAACACCTCCTTGTTCGCCAACGATGAACTACCGAGCACAGCTTCGATATAGCCATAGCCGGTATCGGGGCGGGTTGGCTTTATACCCAATGTGAGGATTGCATCAGAATCGGCAACAAAGCCAAGGGCAGACTTGATTACCCTACGGAATTCGGGCACATCTGCGACAAAATGGTCGCTTGGAGTAACAACCATATTTGCATTCGGGAAGCGTTTCTTTATCTTCCATGCCGCATAGGCTATACAAGGCGCCGTGTTACGACGGCATGGCTCCTTGAGAATGTTCTCTTCCGGAATCATCGGCAACTGCTCCTTCACAAGCGGAGCATATTTCTCCGATGTAAGCACCCAGATATTCTCAATTGGACAAATACCCTCAAAACGGTCTACGGTCAACTGAAGCAACGACTTGCCACACCCAAGGACATCAATGAACTGCTTGGGACGGTCTACCGTACTCATGGGCCAGAAGCGGCTTCCGATTCCGCCGGCCATAATCACTATATGATTCGATGTTGCCATATTATCAAAAACAAAACCTACTACTTGTCTATCTTTATCGCAAAGATTGCAAAAGCGAGCAAAAATACATGAAATTTATTTCAATGCTTTTTACAGCGAGAGCAATACACCTTCGCGGTTTACCGCAAAGGTAACAAAAACGAACGAAATACAACAATAAGTTGTTTGCAATTTACGCATTCATTATTTTAGAATGAACTCAAGCCCTGTATTAGACTATATTTTCCACTACAATAACATAAAAAACAAACAGCCGGTACACCTGTGCCCCTGAGCGCCACTACAATCAAATGATTTACAAAGTCTTACACATCAAAGAAAATAAAGTCAACAAATTTTCTTGTTTTGAGTTTTATTTTATAAATTTGCAAATGACCTATTTTTTTTAAATAGAACTTTTAGTTAACCATAAAGATATTTGCCATGTCAAATATAGAACATATAATTCTTCCGGCACTGCTTGCTTTTTTGGGAACACTGTGGATACACCCCAAAGTCCTAAAAATTGCAATACTCAAGAACATTGTAGACAACCCTGACGCCAGGAAATTACAACGCAACCCGGTTCCAGTCTTGGGAGGTGTTGCCGTATTTTTCGGAATAGTGATTGGACTCAGCAGCTCTAAAGCAATCTTTGACAGCGCCAATACCTTCATGCTTATATCTGCAATGGTAATCATGCTATACATTGGCACCACTGACGACATCATAAGTTTATCCCCGGGCATTCGTTTTCTTATAGAAATCATTGTCATAGCATGGTTGATGTATGCCAGCAAATCATCCATAAATTGTTTTTGGGGTTTGTGGGGTATAGGCACCATTGCACCATTGTTTTCATATGCACTTACCATATTTGCAGCAGTGGGAATAATAAATGCCATTAACCTGATTGATGGTGTAAACGGCCTATCATCGGGATATTGTTTTATGTCATCGGTACTTTTTGCCATATTCTTCCACATTACAGGGAATCAGGTAATGACAACACTTGCAATCTCTGCAGCCGGAGCCATCGTACCTTTCTTCCTGCACAATGTTTTTGGTCAGAGTTCAAAAATGTTCATTGGAGATGGAGGCACTCTTGTCATAGGCACCATGATGGCCATGTTTGTGATGAGTATCCTGAGCAGTAAATTAGGATATATCTCTCTTGTTGCAGACGGTATGGGTCTCATTCCATTCACATTGGCAGTATTGTCTATTCCGGTTTTTGACACTCTGCGAGTAATGTCCACACGCATACTACACAAGAAGTCACCGTTCCACCCGGACAAGACCCACCTACACCACATGTTCATTGATTTAGGTTTCTCACACATTGGAACAACAATATCAATCTTGTCACTCAACTTTCTGATAGTTGTTGCGTGGTTCGTTTCATACAAACTAGGAGCATCAATAGATGTACAGCTATATATTGTTGTAGCATTGAGCATACTGGCAACATTTGTCCTCTATCAGTTCGGTCAGCGACAAATTGCAAATCAAACGAAGTGTCTTGATCGTTTCAAGAGGATAGCAAAGGTAATGCACATTGAAAAGAAAGGTATTTGGTATACCCTACAACGAATGATCGACAAGTTGTAATCAGCATACAATAAACGCACCGTGCCACGGTGCGTTTATTGTTCTATATAGAAGTGTCATATTTAAAGAGTATAATTTATCCGGTGAACACCCAGTAACCGGTCCGCTCTATCACTGAACCCTCTATAGTACATATATATAAGGTATTCATTGTCTGTATTGTAAAAGTTCCCTTCTGCAGGCATATTGACTGCCTTGCCCGATACCGATGGAACCCACACATACATGTAGTTATAGACACCCAATTTCAAGGGTATGGAGACAAAATAGTATCCATCTTCATTGTCATACATGAGTCTGGCTGCATCATCAAAACCATTTCCACAGAAATCTCCAAGCAAATAGTAATCACCGCCTGCACGGAAAGGAACATCCAGCGCAAAATGGACATTCACATAGTCGGCCTCGATTTCCGTTCCATACCCTTCTAATGTATTGACGAAATAGAGTCCATTCTCATCGCGGTAGCTTGAATGCGATGTACGAGGTTTATCCATAGTCAGTACCACATTGTAATGGGGCTCAATATAAATAACATCTTCGACACCCTCTGCAGGCGAATTCGGATCGGTTATCTCAAAGCGACGATACTCATTTCCCGCATCGAATATCAGTCGGGCATTATGCGTGTATTCAACCTTGTCACCGGTAATATACGTCGGCAATATTCCGCTCACACAATTGTCGCGGCGACGGTTCTGGTAGATTACCGCTTTGAGTTCACTTGCAGGCGATGCCACAAATGAAGGATAGCCGACAGCGACAGACAACTGCTGATGGCAATCATTGAACGAGATATCAGTATCCCCACTGACCTTGGCATCAAAAGAAAGCAAAGGTTCAACTACTGAAAATTCAAAGACTGCAACCGGAACATCCTCGTCAAGTTCATCATCGAACACCTCTACGCGATAATTTCCCGAAACCTTGAGCAACACCTCGTCATTAGGTATCCGAAATTGATAATGCGTATATAATTGAGTAGTATTTACCGAATTTTCCCACTCTTCAATCACAAGGTCATTGAACCCGTCGAGATAATCCATCTCCAGCAAATCAGACTGTTGCCAATCGGCATTGCAATGCACAATGCGGTAGGTGTAGCGATGATATATGTGGGACATTTCATCAAACGAGAAATGCAGGACATCGTCACTACCCAACTGCATCACAGGCGGTACTCCCCACTCATCATTGAGAACCATGCGCGTGGTACGGACAGAAGGTAAAGTGGAACGGGAAAATTGTGCATTGGCAGCAACTGCAAACAACAGTGTCAAATATGTAATTATCTGCTTGGCCATATTATTGGTTTCTTATAATTTTACAAGGCGAAGATAATCATTATAAAACAATATTTCCGTATATTTGATAAAAATCCAATATAAACTGCGCTCGCTTGGAAAAACATTGAAACAATTTTCATATTTCCCGCCCGCTTGTTCGTATTTTTGAGGGAAATCCCGAATAGACAATCTACAACGATGAAAAAAATATTTGCCTTTATAATATCAGCATTGTTGCCAATTGGAGCAATGTCACAAAGTGTTGTTTACGAGCAGCAGGACAGTATAAGAATTGAACAGATACTACAGAATGCATATACCGGAAAAAGAACTAAAACCGGTGAACTCATCACGGCAATTGCCAACAAATTCATTGGCGAAAAATATGTAGGCGGCACCCTGGAACATGGTGCAGAGGAGCCGCTGTTCATAAGTTGCACGGAACTTGACTGCACAACATTCGTGGAACTTGTACTTGCAATTGCAAAAACAGCTGATGATGGAAGTTGCCGCTTTACTGATGTTTGTCACAATTTGGAAACCATACGCTACCGCAATGGCAAGAACAACGGATACCCAAGCCGCCTGCACTATATCAGTTGGTGGATAGCAGACAGTGCAAAAACATGGATAATAGAAGAGATTACACCACAGCTCAGTAACGAAAAGCTGCCGCTTGACCTCAAGTTCATGAGCACTCACCCTAACAGTTACCCAATGCTTGCCGAAAAACCGGAACTTGTAAAAGAGATAGAGCAGTTGGAAATCCCATATCGCGACATAGAGGTAAACTACATACCGAAAGAAAAACTTGACTATGCAGGACATGATAACATTAAAAGCGGGGATATCATCGCGATTACGACATCTATCCCCGGACTTGATGTAACCCATATCGGTTTTGCCTGTTATGATAACGGGAAACTATGCCTCATACATGCTTCGAGCGGGAAAGGCAAGGTCATAAAAGACACCAACTCCTTGCGTGAGTACCTTGCAAAGAATAAGCGTCATACCGGCATAAGGGTTTTCAGAACATGTTTTTAGTACCTATAATCATTTTGTGCATTATAATCATATAGCACATCACAACTACCTCTTACCAGCCTACCCTTTGAGGTCGAAGGATACTTTATAGCAACCGTCTCGAAATTACAAAACTCATAATTGATATTCGCTGCCAGTTCATCATCAGTTATCATTCCACAAGCTTCAGTTATAATCCTATAAACTCTATCCCTGGCTGGCTTCGTGCATTTTTTATCTTTCAAATAATTTCCATATCCCCATGCATACTGGGTCAACTCCCAACAAAAATCAAACGAGTTCTTCAAACCCACAGCAAATGTCACCATATGCTGAGCCTTGAGATTAGGATCCGTAGCCTCCTCTATCATTTGCTCCAGCGAATGCATTCTCGCGGCAAATCGGTACTTGAAATCGGGTTGTGGCTTTTTCCTCACACGCTCGACAGAAAATGGGTCATAATCCATATAAAGATTATGATGGTCTTCATAAGCCTCTCCCACAGCACTCAGATAATGCATAGCTTCAGCATACCTCATATTCCGCAGACATTGAGTCCCGACAATATCATTCAAATAATCATTACCTGTATATCCTCGAGCATTCAGATACCTGTCAAAAGAAGAGACCGGATTATGCACATCATGCAAATACTTCTTTGCTGCATCCAACCCTACCGTGTCAATCATCGAGAAGAACCAGTTGCTGTAATCATATTCGTTTCTACGGCCTTTTGCATATCGGTACTGTTCCATGGTCACATCCTTCCCGACCTTGTCTATGACTGAATGCAGATAGTTGTCCGCCATATTTGCAAGTTGCAAAGCACGGGTCGTCCTGCCGGCCTCCAGCATTTTAGGACAAACGACAGACAACAATACACGGCGCATCATGTCATTCCAATAGTAATAACTGCAATTATATTTCATCATAACGCCATAACCTGTATCTTTACACACTTCATCGGTTACATTTTTACAGATTTTCTTATCCAGCCATACCAACTGACCAAACAGTTTCTTATCATATGCCTCATCACATGATGCAGCTTTGGCATCCATATAGATTCTCAGCACATATATCGATTCGTCCAAAAAACCTGTAGAACGGCTGTTTTCGGCCTTTTTCAACAAATGAAGGGAATTATCGATATCATTCTCAAAAGTTGACAGGAAAGCAGCAGTGTAATACCACAATGCCGGAACTTCAACCCTTGGATCCTCTGCCATCTTCAAAGAAAGAGAATAGAGTTTCTGTCGCTCCCTTCTATAAAAGTCATAATAGTTATAATAAGAATCATAAAATTCAATCTTACGGACAATTGTCTGCAAGTTCTCCCACACATACTTGCTGTTTGGAGCAGACTCACACACCAATGCAACTGCATCAACCGGCGAGAGTTTCTCACCTGCACGTCCTTTACAATAGAGAACAGATTCCACATCTCCAATCTGGGCATAATACTCAATCGCCTTTTCAGAATTATTCAGTCGATATTCAGCACCGGCTATATATGGTTGCACCAAACGCTTCACGAGATTATCCTCGGGAAGCAAGGATAGTTCCACATTCCACAAAGCCACACACTCCTTGTATCTCTCGAGCGTAAACAAAGCTCTTACGGCCTGTAACAAATATCTGTCACGCAGCCTTGCGTCCTTTACAGCCAAAGCCTTCTCTATAATCAGTTCAAGCGTAACTCCATCACCGGTATTCATTGTGGGATAATACCAACGGGAACTGTGGTATAGACGGATTTCCTCATTTGTCTTGGCCAAAATAAGGAAATCAAGAATTTCATGGTCCTTCTTGGTCACCCATTCAAGGAATCTATTTTTATACGCAACATTCTTATTTGCATACACTTTTTTCAAATCCTCAAGGGAGGTCTTGTAGACTGCATGATATATGTCATCCAATGGAATATCTGTTGATGTAAGTTTCTGCCATGCCCTGCAGTTCTCCCCTGCACCAGGGTTGGCGACATCATACTTTGAACTATATACATTTTTCAGTTCATAGACCCTATACATGTAATACTCACCCGGAGAAAAGCTTATAACACCACAAGCAATTGCCTTATCGGCAACTGACAACATCATAAGACTAAAAAGAAAGTATTTGAGAGATTTCATCGTAGGTATAATTTTCAAGTTGTGAATAATCCAAATGATAAAGTATATTTCCATTTACAGGTTTACCAAGTTTTGACTCAACAAGTTGCTTGACCTGAAATATTTCCTGAGGCGTCGGTCTTTCGCGCCTTATATGTTCGCCATCGGCTTGTATCTCCTCCTTATCCGCAACAATAGAGACAAACTTCCCATCCTTAAACTTCACCCCCCAACCGAATACCGGATAGGCACAAGCCAAAGGTATAGGATATTCAGTTGGTTTTATATATGGCCTCGCATCATCGATATCCAGAATGGAATTTTTCGTTTCAGTCCTTGTCAAGATTCCTGTGTTGTAAACCATCAATACACCACGGTCCACAGGCGGTGCCGATTCACTCAATTGATGCAGCCTTATAGTAACACTCAGAGCGATTCCTTTTTCTTTCAAGCGTTTCTTGACCTCTTCGCAAAGTCTGTTATAACTGTCCTTTGTTGATGAGGTCCAGTCACAATCAAGTTGAAGTTCCGTTATCGTGCCACATTTATTGTAAGTGCACATTGCCAAGAGCCTCTCCACTACAAGTGTCGCAAATTCGGTTTCCTTACCTTCCATTGCACGCAGAGCCTCAATCGTAATGTATGTTACAGGAACGACATCCATACCGGCAGGAACCGATGAGACAAACCTGGTTGTCGCAACAGGAACAATCTCCTGCATGCCACTCTGAAAATTCTGTTCCACAACCACATCAAACATTTTCAGATATATGCGCCCGATGTCATGCTTCTGAAGAAACTCCGTTTCGGCCGAGTCCAATTCAAAAACAGTTTTCCAATGATAAACAGCCTTGCGCTTTTCCTTTTCGATGGGCACTTGCACACGATTTTCCGCGCGTCTGCACCCTATGCAAGCCATAAGAGCCGCCACTATCAGCAACAGATTAACCTTAAGCCTATTTTTCATTTCATTTATAATTCAAGCTATAACACTACCAAGGTCCAGGACAACTGTTCCTTGCCCCATAGACATCAAACGGTTCCTACAATGCAAGTCCGCAGCTCCCGTCAAGACAGAGACCTGTTGGAACTATTTTTGATTCATCGCCAAGCGTTGGCGTTCTTCAATGCGTCTTCTTTCGCGCTCCTCGTAACCGGCACGGGTACGTTTCCAGCGGTTATGCGTCCACAACCACAATTCCGGATTCTCCTTGATTTCCTGCTCCAGCAATTCATAGTAACGGTTTGTCGGTTCCAACTCTGCCATCTTTGATGCATCCTCGGAGAAGAGTTCAAAATGTGCTGTATAATATCCGCGTTTTACGCGTTTCATCCTGACAAAGAAAAGTGCAGCCTGCGTGCGTCTGGCAATCTTCTCCGTTCCTGTAAATACAGGCGTATCACGATGCAGGAAATCGACCCAATGGTTTATTGACTCCCATGTAGGCACCTGGTCTGCTACAAAACCAATCAGGAATTTCTTATTTTCCTTTGCCATCTGCACAATCCGTCGCAAAGTACTTGCCATTTTTATTGATTCCGCGCCATACTGGTTACGCATCTTTTTCATCAAGCAATCAAAACGCCAATTCTCAAGCGGATGATAAATATCCCCGACAATCAGATCCTTTTCATAGAAATACAAGGGCAAGGAGGTAAGATACTCCCAATTGAAGAAGTGCCCCATATAGCACACGCATGAGCGTCCCTCTGCAATGACACGATGAGCATCCTCAAGACCGGTAATGACCATGCGCTTGCGGATCTCCTTTTCACTCATCCCGTAGTACTTAATCATCTCGACAAACCAGTCACACAATGAAGAATAGAACTTCTTCTCAATCTTTTTAATTGCCTTCAAATCCTTTTCAGGGAATGACTTGACAAGATTTTCGCGTACAATGCGACGACGATAACGCATCACACGATACACAATGAAATACAAGAAGTCCGATATCAAATATAAAATACAGAACGGGAGTTTATTCAGGACAAACAGCGCAGCAACCGAAATGTTGTATAGTATCTTTTTCTTATCCATATTGACACTTTGAAATCCGCACAGCATCATCATTCGAAGAGTTGTTCTTTAAACAGTGACACTTGCAATTGTTTTGATATCAAGTGCAAATTTAATATATTATTTTTAATTTTAATATATTATTTTTAATAAAGTGTTTAAATCTTCTTCAAAAATAACCGAGCAGACATATCCCCAGAGAGGAAAGCTCATGCAGCTATAACCATCCAATTCTACCATTACCGGCATTGATTAAAATCCTTTCACAAAACAAAGCACAAAAATCTGATGCTAAAAATAAAAACAACATCCTTAAAATCACTGCAATATTGATATATTTATTAACTTTGCAGAATATAAATTGAAAACGAACAATAAAAACGAATACACAATATGGCCGAATTAAAAGATCTTACAAAGCGTAGTGAGAGTTATTCACAGTGGTACAACGACCTGGTAATCAAGGCTGACCTTGCCGAGCAATCTGCAGTCAGAGGATGTATGGTAATCAAGCCCTACGGCTATGCCATCTGGGAGAAGATCCAGCGTACCCTTGACGACATGTTCAAGGAGACCGGACATGTGAACGCATACTTTCCTCTGCTGATTCCAAAGTCATACCTCAGTCGCGAGGCAGAGCATGTTGAAGGCTTTGCAAAAGAGTGTGCAGTAGTTACACACTACCGTTTGAAGAATGCCGAAGACGGCAGCGGCGTTGTCGTTGACCCTGCTGCAAGACTCGAGGAGGAGATGATTATCCGACCTACATCAGAGACCATCATCTGGAGCACATACAAGAACTGGATACAGTCATATCGCGACCTGCCTATCATGGTAAACCAGTGGGCCAATGTTATGCGCTGGGAGATGCGTACCCGCCTGTTCCTTAGAACTGCAGAGTTCTTGTGGCAGGAAGGACACACCGCACACGCGACACGCGAGGAGGCAGAGAAAGAGGCACAGACAATGCTCCATGTATATAATGATTTTGCCAACAACTACATGGCGTTGCCAGTTGTCATGGGTGTAAAATCGGCCAACGAACGCTTTGCCGGTGCTCTTGACACATACACAATCGAGGGAATGATGCAGGACGGCAAGGCATTGCAGTGCGGTACCTCACACTTCTTGGGACAGAACTTCGCAAAGGCATTCAATGTACAGTTCGTCGACAAGAACAACAATCTCGAGTATGTCTGGGCTACATCATGGGGCGTATCGACACGCTTGATGGGTGCACTCATCATGACACACTCTGACGACAACGGCCTTGTTCTTCCACCGGCACTTGCACCTATCCAGGTTGTCATTGTTCCCATCTACAAGAATGAGGAGCAGCTCTCAAAGATCAAGGAGACCATTGACCCGATGATTGCAGAGCTGAAGAAGATGGGCATCACCGTGAAGTTCGACGATGCCGACAACAAGCGTCCGGGCTTCAAGTTCGCAGAGTACGAATTGAAGGGAATCCCCGTGCGTCTTGTACTTGGTGCACGCGACATTGAAAACGGCACAATCGAGGTTATGCGTCGTGACACACTCGAGAAGGAGACACGCTCAATCGAGGGCATCACAGGCTATGTAAAGGAATTACTCGACGAAATTCAGGCCAATCTGCACCGCAAGGCACTCGCAATGCGCGAGGCTTGCACACGCACCGTTGACACATACGAGGAGTTCAAGACCGAGATTGAAAAGGGCGGCTTCATCCTTGCACACTGGGACGGAACACCAGAGACCGAGGAGCAGATCAAGAACGATACAAAAGCGACAATACGCTGCATCCCTCTCGGATGGGACGAGACACCGGGTACATGTATGGTAACCGGCAAACCATCGGCACGCCGAGTACTTTTCGCAAGAGCATATTAAAAAACAATACACCCAGCCATGCCGATATCAGTTGTAATCAATACCTATAATGCAGAAAAGCACCTTGAACGGGTGCTTGATGCAGTAAAGGAGTTCGATGAGATTGTCGTGTGCGACATGGAAAGCACCGACAGCACTCTTGATATTGCAAGGAAATATGGTTGCAAAATCGCGACATTCCCCAAAGGCAACATCACAATTGTTGAGCCAGCCCGTAATTTCGCGATACAGCAGGCGACCCATGAGTGGGTCCTGGTTGTAGATGCCGACGAAATCATAACTCCCGAACTGCGCGAATATCTGTACAATAGAATTGGACAGACAGACTGCCCTACCGGCATGTTCATCTCCAGACTGAACATGTTCATGGGCAGATATTCAAACAGCAAGTCATCAAATGACTACCAACTGCGTTTCATGAAACGCGACAAGGTTGACTGGCCACACACGATACACTCTGTCCCACACATAGACGGCCGTGTCGAAAAAGCCCCCAACAAATACAGGATGCTCCACCTTGCCGACGAAACGATACATCAGCTCGTAAACAAAGCAAACATATACAGCGACAACGAGGTAGTCAAGAAAATGCACAAGAATTATGGCTGCTGGGCTCTGTTCTACAGACCACTGTGGAGATTTTTCCGGACATACATCCTGAAAGGGGAAATCATGCATGGCAAACGCGGATTGATAAGAGCATATATGGATGCCAATTATCAGGTATACATAGTCTCCAAAATAATGGAGAAAAAACTACGCGAGCAGGACAACAAAATAAAATAAACAAAATATGCGGCATACGCCGCATATTTTGTTTATAATGGATTCAAACTGTGACCCCGGTGGGATTCAAACCCACGACCTTCAGAACCGGAATCTAATGCTCTATTCAGCTAAGCTACAGGGCCGTCTCAATTGCGAGTGCGAAGATAGCAATAATTTGCAAAGAAACAATTGCAAAATTGACAAAAAAGAGATATGTAAAAGAAATAACAGCCACACTCCTATCATTTCGTCGCAAATTATTAGCATTTTTAAAACAAAAACTATACCTTTGTCACAAACAGGAAAGCAAAACTCCCGTTAAGACTAAAAAAGAGCAACAAAAACAATATCACACGATACAAATTGTCAAAAACACAATGAAGTTATACGATTTACCGCAAGAATACACCCCGCTGCTTGACCTCAAACAGACCGAATTGGCAATCAAGCAGATAAAGGAGACATTCCAGCTCAACCTATCCGCGTCGCTCCGCCTTAGACGCGTGACCGCTCCACTATTCGTCTTGCAGGGAACAGGACTGAATGATGACCTGAACGGATACGAACATGCCGTGAGCTTCCCAATACAGGACATGAACGGTGCTGTAGCCGAAGTAGTACACTCACTTGCAAAATGGAAACGAGTAACACTTGCAGACTACAACATCTCTCATGGTTACGGTATTTACACCGACATGAATGCCATACGCGCACACGAGGAGCTTGACAACCTCCACTCCCTTTATGTTGACCAATGGGATTGGGAGCGTGTAATCACAGATGAAGAACGCACTGCAGAATTCCTACGCGGGATTGTACGCGACATATATTCGGCAATACTGCACACAGAGTTCACCTTAAGCGAATGCTACCCACAGCTGAAGCCTTCGTTGCCGGAGAAAATAACCTTCATACACAGTGAAGAACTGCGACAGAAATATCCCGATCTTAGTCCAAAAGAGCGAGAGGAAGCAATAACAAAAGAGCATGGTGCAGTATTCATCATTGGTATAGGCAAAGAACTTGGTGATGGCAAACCGCATGACAACCGTGCACCCGACTACGACGACTACAGCACCCCCAACGAGGATGGCTACTACGGACTCAATGGAGACCTCATGATTTGGAGCGATGTGCTTGGTAAAGCAATGGAGCTCTCGTCTATGGGAATCCGCGTTGACAAAGAAGCTTTGTTGCGCCAATTGGAGGAGACCGGCAAAGAGGAGCGCAAGGAACTCTATTTCCACCGTCGTATGCTTGAAGGCAGCCTGCCGCTCAGTATTGGTGGAGGCATTGGACAATCGCGTCTGTGTATGCTGTTGCTCAAGAAAGCACACATAGGCGAGATCCAGTCAAGCATCTGGCCCGAAGAGATGCGTCAGCAATGCAAGGCCATGAATATACCTATTATATAATATCTATGGATGTAAGGATAGAACAAAGTTGGAAAGAGGTACTTGCAGAAGAGTTCGACAAAGAATATTTTGCAAGGCTTACACAATTCGTAAAGGAGGAATACCGCAGCGGCACTCCTATATACCCACCGGCCAAGCTCATATTCAATGCATTTGACCATTGCCCATTCGACAAAGTTAAGGTCGTGATTCTAGGACAGGATCCATATCACGGTGAAGGCCAGGCACATGGTCTTTGTTTCTCGGTAAACAAGGGAATAGTTTTTCCACCTTCATTATTGAACATATTCAAGGAGATCGAAAGTGACCTGGGAACACCTATCCCACAGGATGGAGACCTTACACGATGGAGCGACCAGGGAGTACTGCTGCTCAATGCGACACTGACCGTACGCGCCTCACAAGCGGGCTCGCACCAGAAACGAGGATGGGAAGAATTCACAGATGCCGCAATACGCGAACTCGCATCACGCCGCAGCGGAATAGTATTCATACTTTGGGGCAGTTATGCACAGAAGAAAGGGGCATTCATTGACCGTAACAAGCATCTTGTACTGACATCGCCACATCCCTCACCATTATCGGCCTATCAGGGATTCTTCGGCAACCACCACTTCAGCACAGCCAACAGATACCTGCGCGAGCAAGGAAAAAGCGAGATTATCTGGTAAGAAAGAGCATATACCATATAAGAACAAATCCCGTCACACGACTGTGTGAACGGGATTTTCAATCATTATACCACTGTACATTTGTACTCTGGCTGCTGCGCTTGTCAATCTTGAGGACATCTGCAAGCATCTGTGATGTTGCCCTGAAACTGAAGTTGAACGATGTGTAGGGCGCAAGCACTATACCGCATGACATCTCAAAACAGTGCAGGTCACGCGAAATATTAAGCGTCGTTGTTGTCAGTTTCTTGTACTCAAAGTTGTATCCCGAAGTAAAGCTTATGCGCCAATTGTCTGAGATACCTATATTACCCGAGAAGTTAAGGTTCTGCGTGAATTTATATGGATAGCGCATATTCCTTATATTGATTTCAGCACTTCTGTCCTCAGACATTGTTATACCATATGACACCGTCAAGCTCCAAGGGAATTTAAACGGCATATAGCCATCATCATCCAGCCCGCTCTTCTTGGAATCCTTTGGTTTACCTGCGCCTTTCTTTCCCCTATCGTGCGAAGAGGCATCGCCCTCATCCACAGTTTCTCCATCCACATTCCCGCCGCCTTCTTCATCCTTTTTGCCAAAATACTTGTTCCACAAATTGACAAAAGTCTTATTATTGAATGTGTAAGAGAGGTTCTGGCTCATACCCTGAAAACGGCCAAAGCGACCATATGACCACTCTGTCCTGTCACCTACAATAACCTGCCCCCTATCATTGAAAGCATAGGCATATGTCGCCCATGTAGCATTAAAGCTAAAAGTATAACTTTTGGTCAGTTTCAACCTCAGTCGAGTGGAGAGGTTGCTCCATGGCTTGGTCTTTGCTGCAAGATTATATGATAGCGAGCCACCGATTTCATCAATAAGGCTGACCTTTTTCAACGAATCAGTCTTTGTTCTCCACTTCATTTCAAGGTTGTTGCTGACGCTGAGCGAAATACTACCGGTACGCCCTTTGGACGGTACACCATACATTGCACCCTGATATGGAGAATACTCTACCGTACGCGCCTCACCATGCTCATCCGTATATACATATGTTTCATAGTAGCCATACCTTTCATTTCCAAAATCAGGAGCATAGCTGAATGATATCGACGGTTTGAAGACATGACGCACTGTATGTATTCGGCTATTCTTTATAAAGCTTGCCGGTTTATAGAAACCGTAGAGCGTAGTGTTGGCCGAAACTGCAAGGTTGTAGTTATAGACCCGATGGAAACCCGCAACAGTATCACGCACAACGCTGTTCGTAACCTCGTCCCATGACTGGTTCACTTTCTTGAAATACCAACGCTCCGTATAATTGAAACTTGGAGTAATGTTGATATGGTCAAACAGTTGGAATGTTGCACTGATGGGGATATTGTGCTTGACTCCATTGCTCCAATCCTTCAAGAAATCAGAGCCTATGATATTGTACTCCTTGGCCGATATGCTGTTGCTAAATTGTCCGCTATATGAGAGTGCAATCTTCTCGTACCAGCGCTCGTCTCCCTTTCTTTTCTTGCGCTTGAAAGGATATTTCTTTGACAATGAGATATTCAGGTTGGGCAGACTAAGCGAAATGATTGAATCCTTCACATTCTGCGACAAACTCATATTTGTAGATAATGTCAGGCCTATTGACGGGAATGTATGCGAATAGCTGACACTCGAAGTTCTTATACTCTGAGAACTCAGTGAAGGGTTATAGAGGCTACTCAAGTTAGAGCGTTCATAGTTCGCTGTCGAGAAATTCACACTTGCCGAGAAATTGGTGTTCGGCCAAGCTTTAGGATCCTGTCTATGGTTCCAGATTACCCTGAAGTTCTTGCCGACTGCGTAATCGGGCAATCCCCTATCTCCTGTTTTTGTAACCAGATAGCTCAAGTTCACACTACCCGAGAACTTATAGCGTTTGGCGTATGTAGATGCAGCGCCAACACCCCAAGAACCCTTTGTAAAAATCTCACCTGTAAGTTTCAAATCAAACTTGTCGCTTATGGCAAAATAGTAACCTCCATCACGAAGATAGAAACCGCGTTCCATCTCGTCACCATAGGTAGGCATAATTATACCCGACGAATAATTGCTTGTTGTAAAGGGGAAGAAACCGAATGGCAGTGCCAACGGCAACGGCACATCCTCAACGACCAGATACAATGGACCAGAAACGACATCCTTCTTTGGACGAACCTTTGCACGGGTAAGCTTTATGTAAAAGTGCGGATGTTCTGCATCACATGTCGTGTACATACCATCCTGCGAATAAAAGACATCCGTCGAATCCTTTTTTGCCCTACCTCCCCTAAGATAGCCATCGCCCTGTTGTGTGAAGACATTACTGATAAATCCCTTACGGCTCTTGAAGTTATAGCTTAGCCTGTCCGATTCATATGGAGTTCCGGCATCGACAAAAACAGGCAAACCACTGACAACACCGGCAGAGTCTATACTACCGTTTGCATGCACGACACTGCTGTCCATATTCATGGATATGACATTCGCCAACAATTCAATCTTGTCATACACAACCTTGCCACTACCGTATAGATATGCATTACCGCTGTTCGACCACACCATGGAGTCGGTACTCTCATAATACACCGGCGCATCAATAGCATCCTTGGATGGCTTGGAAACAACAGCCGTATCGGCCAGGGAAATTGAATCCAAAGCAAAACCTTTATATAAAAAAGCTGAAGCAACAGTTCCCGATAACGGCATATCATTGGCAGCCCTACCGAAAGGAACGACTACCAGCAACAATACTGCCACCATTAAACCAATTGCCTTATACTTCATTTATCAACTTTTCAATACAATTGACAAATTTACGAAATAAAAAGGAGTATTCTTTAATTTTAGTATAAAAACATGTTAAAAAGCGCGCGGACACATGCGCGGAAGGAACAAAGCCGGAATCACATAAACATCTTTGCCCACATCTTGACTTTCTCGACCGACTCGTCAGAAATCTTCTTCATGCTCTCGACAACCTGCTCCAGAGTACGCGATCTTTCAAGGAATTTTGTCTTTGAATAGAACTTGTCGGCAAAGCATATCAATTGTTCCTCAATCGTCTCCGGGACAAAATCCTTTACCGGCAGATTCCAGCCATTGGCCACTATCTGTTCCTTTGTAAGTCCGGTACCCGTATGACGCTCACACACCCTTGCATGGCGCTCATATCCGCGCGCACGCAACAGCTCGGCACCAAGATAGCCATGGCAAAGATAAGATTCTGTACCATAACAATATATACGAGGAGCATCGGTCATGAATATACCCAAATCGTGTAACATTGCAGCCTCCTCCACGAATTGTAGATCAATACCTAGTTCGGAATGATTGCGAGCCATTCCAAGGGCAAGTTCCGCCACTTTACCTGCATGCACCATGTAAATATTTTTCAATTCATTTTCCTGGGGGTAATAAAAATCAATAATCCCCTTCACATCTATTCCAGCCATGTGTAATCATATAAGTTATGACGCCAAAGATATGTCATTTACATCACTCCGCAAAGCCTATTGATACTCAAAAACAGCCATTTTGTTTAAAGCAGATACAAAAACCAAGACAAACAGATTGGTTATTAAATATTTTTGATTATTTTCGCAAAGTATAATAACTTATAACAACTATTCAATGGACAGGATTGTCGAAAAGACATTAACGCTTCCCCCGATAACACTTACAGAAATGTCGGGCATTAAGCTGATGAACAGGACCGACACCAAGTTCATTGCAACCATTGACCAATTGCAGAAATTTCTTGTAGCCGTAAACGGTAAATACTACATACAGGAAATAGACGGCAAACGAATCGCAAGTTACCACACCACCTACTATGACACAGACGACTATCAGATGTACAATATACATCATGCAGGCCGTCAGGTGAGGGAAAAAATCCGCATACGTACATATCTGGACAGTGATGACACATTCTTTGAAATAAAGAACAAGAACAATCACGGTCGCACAAAGAAAAAACGCATATCCATTGCTACCACAAGTACTTTGCACGACGAACGCGAAGCCGTGGTACCTTTCATGGAAAAACACGCATGGTACACAATTGAGGAGATTTCGCCAGTCATTGAGAATTGGTTCAACCGCATCACTCTTGTAAACTTTGACAAGACCGAGCGACTGACCATTGATTTCAACTTGCGTTTTCATCACTTGAAAAGCGACGGCAACGACCAACTGCAGCGTGTTGCCATCATTGAGTTGAAACGAGACGGCAATGTTCCCTCTCCGGCACTCGACATCCTGCGCGAGATCCGTATAAAGCGCTCCGGATTCAGCAAATACTGCATTGGAAGTATCCTCACAAACAGACAATTGAAACGCAACAATTTCAAGGAGAGGTTGACGATGATTTCAAAAATGGAAAATAACCGATAAAACTAAAAATCATAATATGAAAAAGTTCACAACTCTACTGTTATTTATCCTTGCAATGCTTGTATCTACAAACGCAAGCTCAGCAACAGCGAACCGAGCAAATACGACATTTGGCATCCAAGATACAAATCCAGCTATTTCCCAAACAGCAAGCACTGCTGTCGATGCAACTGTTTGCGTAACAGAAGAACCCCAGGCTGCCACTGACAACAAATCGGACAATGCCAGACAGGATTTAGTGGCAGAAAACAAAGTGCAGAAAGAGAGCAAGAAAAATAACAAGAAAAAAAACGCCAACAATATTTTGGTTGAACTCGAATATGATGAAGACAACGAAAGAATGGGCGTTGAGGTTAAGGAAAAACGTCAAAGCGACAAGTTCATAGACACGAACCATGTCACCAAACTACTATTGGCATTTTTCATCAACTTCATTGCTATCATGATAGTAGTACGATGGCTCTATTACCCCAGATGCAAGAGAGGCGAATTTTTCTTCACATATATACTCATTGCCATAAGTACCTTCATGCTCATCTATGTACTTGGCGATGTAAAGTTGAAAGCCGGCATTGCACTGGGTCTCTTTGCCATGTTCAGCATTATCCGTTACCGCACCGAACAGATTGCCATCCGTGAGATGACCTACCTATTCATCATCATTGCACTGAGCGCAATCAACGGATTGACAATAAGCGAACTGAGTATCGGTGAGGTTATCATCATCAACATCCTGTTCATCATCACCACTTGGATATGTGAAACAAAATTACTCATCAGCCACTACTCGTATAAAGTCATCAAATATGACAACATCAACCTCATCACCCCCGACAAGCGTGAGGAGCTCATTGCCGACCTTGAAAAGCGCACCGGTCTCAAGGTCATCAAAGTGGAAGTAGGCGCAATAGACTTTCTCAAGGACGCAACAATTGTAAAGATGTATTACAAGAGCAACGAAGCAAACAATTCAGTAGATACAACCCTTAAAACTCCAACAGATGAATACAAACTTAAAGAATAATAGCATGATTGCATTGCTCATAGCAATGTTCATGCTCGCACCGCTA
>JAEIGA010003579.1_pt1 | contig 24258 bp, 13 predicted proteins | sample 9270691 | NCBI WGS metagenome assembly JAEIGA01 (sample SAMN17057246, study PRJNA624740) | gut metagenome | biome: biome; isolation source: fecal sample | host: Bos grunniens | place: China: Xizang | collected 2019 | reverse complement strand
CTCAAATTCATACTGATAATCTTTGTATTCAGAAATACGATTATCTTTATTGAATTGCTCATATAAATCTTTATTTACATTATAGATTTCATTCTTATTTGTAAAAGTATTTCCAATATCCATATGAGAAGAAATCAATCCGCCAATATTAAATTGTCTGTAATTAGAATTTCCATTTCTATTAACAAAAGGATATTGAGAACCCAAAGTAGTTGTAATGGTATCTGACACTACTTTTTGGAAAGCTGACACCTGTGGATTAAAAGTTATACTTAATTGGCGGTAATCGCGCATTAAACTCATATTATCCAAAATTACAATAGCTGGTTCTTCACAAAGAGTCATATCAATGATAGAATTATTTCTATTAACTTCTAAAGCATATTTATACCAGACTCCACTTTCAACAGTAAAGTCTTTCCACAAGTATTCAAGTTGCACATAGTTATTATTAACTAAACGATGCACATACTCCCATTTATTAAAACCATCTTTGATAGAAGATCTCTTAATCCATAATTCATCTGCATCTTGTTGTGCAAATTTATTAAAATTAATTAATACAGTATTTACACCTAATTCACTATCCGCAGAAGTAGTAATTTTCAAATCTTGAAAATTAATTGCAGTTCCGCTACTTGTAGTCAGCATAAAAGTTTGTTCGTTCTCATATAAATTTCGTGTAACATATCTAACAATTAAACTATAACGAGAATTTTTTTGTAACAAACTTTTCATTGTATAATCAATAGCATTAGGATTTAAAATATCTGTATAAATCTTATCTGATTGCTCAATAATATTATTATCAGCATCTTTTAAAAACAACTGATACATACTTAATATTTCTGTTTCACTTGAATCAGCAAAAGATAACTTTCCTAATACGTGTAAAGTGCGGGATGTAAAATTTCCATTATCCTTAATGTAGTCCGCAACTTCAATATTTGGAACACTAATCGCACGAATTAAACATACTGTTGACCATTCAGAAAAGTATTGCGCATTCTGCATCAACCACGCAGCTGTCTCTTGATAGGTATTATTATATCCAGCCATAGAAGGCAAATTCGCGGCGTCTTTATGAGTAAATCTAATTTGCACTTTATAGTAAGTGTTTATAGTAAAACCATTTGTTAAATCCTGTGCATCAATTTGAATATAATATTTTTTATTAGAATTTGTAACATTATTATCAATTTGAATTTTGCACACTTTAATATCATTTTTATAATCTTTTGATAAAGCTGAAAGATTAGATTGCTGATACACAATAGAAACTTGTGCATATTTAATATCTGCAATATTATTATATGGAGATAAAGAAAAATAAATTCTACAGTTTTCTGTAACTGTAAAAGCGGGCATATAAGTATCTACCACAGGAGGGTATAAATTTAAATAAGCCATTTCACTACCTCCTTTTATTATAATTGAATAAACTCATTTAAGTAAAGTTCTTCTCCCATAAACGATAATTCAGTAAAAGAATGTAATGTTAAAATTGTATCATTTATTTCTGCAACACACCATTGATTATATTTTGGTAATGCAATTTTTTTCTTAATTATTTTTTCTGGACCCATAAAGATAATATCTGATAAATCAAAAGACATATCTTCACCAAAAGAATTATCTAAAATAGTTTGCGGAATTTGGATATTTAAAATACCAAAGTCTGCATGAAGAGTAAAGTTAATTGTTACATTTCCAATTTCGCAAGTCTTAGTTTTAATAGACGGAGTTGTGCGATTTAATCCATATGATGCAGTATTAAGAGAAGCTAAAGTATTTTCTATTGCTTGTAGACTGCTTTCAACTGTATCTTTTCCATCTGCTTTTCTATATACATACATTGAACGAGTTCCAATCGGCACTACTTGTTCAAATGTCCCATTAGCATTTCGAACTTTTAATTTTTGAATAGTATCCATTCTTTATTCCTCCATAAAAAAAGGAAGCTTATTCAGCTTCCTTTTCATTTTCTTCATCTTCTTCTGGTGGGCAAATAAGAGACATTAACATAAATGTTTCCTTTGCTGTTAAAATATCATATCTATTTGATGGGTCGTCATATTCAAACGCATCTTTATTAATAAAATGAAGAGTAATATCATTTTCTACTACTAAGAGTTCATTGATTTCTTCGTAGAAAGCTGCAACGTGTTCTTCTTGAATTACAGGAAGTCCATTCCCTTCTGTCTGAACATTTCCATCTTCATCTTTTTCATAGTATTCTGAATATTTAGAAAGAATTTTATTTAAAGCATCTTGATAAAATTTCTGTTCTTTTGCAAAGATAGCTAAGTTTTTCATAATTGCAAAAGTAATTTTCTGAGGAAGTTTTTTATCCTCAAATTTTGCTAAAGCTGCATTCATTTCTAAAAGATTATAGTTTGTAATTTTCATTGTAAAAATTCTCCTTTTTTCTCTTTGATTTATATATAAACTTTATGCGGTTGCCCGCATAAAGTTATAAACATTTAATTATTAGTATATGTAAATACTACTTTCATAGTAGGTGAAAATACAGAATAATATCCATCTGTTCCACTTTGGTCTAAGTGTAATGGAACAGAACAAATACCTTTGCTTGTTTTAATATTATTTATTATATTAGCGTCTGTAATTGTAAAGGTATGTTCAGTTCCTGAACGAACTGTGCTAACTGCATAAACCAACCATTTGCTGACATTATTTGGATCTAAATTTATTACAGTAACATCTTTAACATTAATATCACTTTTAGTTTCAGCATTGTGAGTAAAGAATCTTAATGGACAACTTTCAATATATCCACCAGTATTACGAGTGAAAGTAATTGTAATTTTTGAAACTTTTTTATCTTTCATTTCTTCAAAAGCTTCACCAAAAAACCAGAATGGCACGTGACATCCACTACCCTGCCAACTTGCTACTCTAATACTTCCATCATTTCTCCAATATGCAGAAGTGCTACCAAAATATCTAATAGAATCAGCATTTGCGGCTTGACAAATAAGTGTTTTTGGAGTTGTATCTGCTGGCACCTTAGAAGTATCTTCTTCTCCAATATAGGTAGTATCAAATTTACATTTATGGCATTTTACTGTTCCTCCATGAGTTTCACTAAAATGACGCGTATCATCAGAACCTCCAGCTTGAAGGTCGTCTGTGCTACTTGCGCCACCAATTCCTACATAGCCTCCTGAAGTAGCGTAGAAACCATATTTATGTGCACGTCCCGCGGAAGAACCTACATAAATTCTTCCATTTCCGCTCGCTCTAAAGCCAAAATCTGTTTTCAGAATTCTAATATTTGAAGCATATACGATGCCACCATATCTTGCGCCTATGCACAATCGATTAGCATCTATTCCTTTACCTGTTTCATCTAATGGAACATCATCTTCTGAACCCCAAATATCTATATTATAAATTTGCAATGCACTATTATTTCCAATAGTAACTGAGCTATAATAATTTGTTCCAATAAGCGGACTAATTTTTGGACGAATCACTCCAACCTTATCAAGTCCTCCTTCGGTTTTAGTTCCTCCATAGATATAAACATGAGGGGTGTCATAAATTTTTACACTTCCAAAAATAGTATTTCCCCACATATATAATCTAATAACTCCGCCAGTTATATAGTTAAAAGTAATATCTTCAACAACACTTTCTTTTAATATAATATTAACAGTTTTTCCATTCATATATCTAGGAATACTATCAATAGCTCCTTGTAAGGATTTAAATCTAGCATTTTTTATACACTCATTTTCATCACTAGCCTTTTCATTACTAGGTTCAACATAAATCGTGCATCCTACTGTTAAAGTCTTTTCATATCCTGGACACTTAAAAGTTGAACATTCAATAGATTTCGCGGAAATAGGTCCTAATCCATTGATACTAGCAACAGTCAGCTGACCCTTTTCAACACTAAAAGTTTCTCCATCTGCAGAACCAAGATTACCTTCAAAAATTGCATTATTTCCAAAATAAACTTGTTCTTTTCCAAGCTCATGGATTTTTCCTTCCACTTCAACTTCTATTTCATTGCCATTTTCATCTTTGCCTGGAACTTTCTTTTTACCCCAAAGATATAAAGAACTATCTTCGATTGTCCACCCACCAATAGTTCCTTTAATCGAATACATTGAACCATCAGGATTAACTTGAAATGGACAATAATTATTGCTATATGGACCTACATAAATTCCACCATCTTTACTAATTAAAAATCCTTTGTTTGTAGAATTAATAGTTGTTTTTTCATTGGTGTAAATTCCAATATCCTCTTTTAAGCTAATATCTCCAATAGTTCCAGAAGTTGCAGTAATTTCTCCACTTACTTGAGCCTTAGTAACTACTGCACTCTTAGCTGTTAATATTCCGTCACTATTAACAGAGAAATTTCCATTTCCAAAAGTAATTCCTGGATTATTTGCACTTAAATTAATTTGCAAACCTTGGTTATTCTTAGCATAATTTCCACCTTCAATAATAGGTTCTTCACCAGGCACAATTCTAATTTGACCACCATTGGTTCCAAAATAGGCGCCTCCAGTTTTTGAATCTAAAAAGATAGTTTGCTGACCTTTATTTAAGCCAACTAATCCAATTTTTAAATTTTCATCATTGAATTTTACTTGCCCCATCAAGAGACCAGTAAATGTATTTGTCGCGGCATCTTTTTCACCAGCTCCCATTTGAGGAGCTAAGATATATCCGCCTTTGTCATCTATACTAATACTATTTCCATTCCAATCATTAAGTGCGGAATGACCATAAGTATTCAAATATTTATATATAGGAATATGAATTCTAGCAACTTCAGTGCCACTCATATTCTCGATAATACATAATAAACTACTTGTTACAGAACGACCATCATATGCTTCAGATGGTTGGTATCTGAAAGTATTTTTACCAACAGTAGAAGTGCTTTCTCCTGTCCACTTAAATTTATAATTATTTACATCTATTTCTCCTTGACTATTCTTTAATCCAATAGTAAAAGGAAAAGCATTTGTATATTTTGGATTTACTCCATCAGTGCTATATTTAACAGTTCTACATCCAGTTCCTTTACGAACAAAAGGAATACAATTATTATCTTGCACAAAAGCTACAATCATAGGATATGCTACAAAATAGTCCATTTCTTTATATCGTATTTTAGCATAAATATTATCTGCTACAGTTGTAGAATTTCTATTCGCGGTAGTTTGAGTAAACCCTGCTCCCGCGGTATAAGATAAATTAGTTGCATCTAAAGTCTTTTGTTGAGTCTTTGTATCATAATATTCATTCTGGAGGATTCCCCATAAACAAACTGCATCATTAGTTTTTTCAGAATATGATTCAGATTCACTAGAAGTAGCGTCTGCTACAATAGCTTGAAGTATATCATAGTTCTTATTAAAGCTATTTCCGCTTGTTACATAATACATCATTGGTTCTTCCGAGCTTAATAATGAACTATTGTTTTTCTCTTTCGCGGCAATACGAATAATAGTGCCAGTTCCATTAGAACCAATTTCGCCTTCTTTAATAAAAAACAAATTGGTTGAAGCATGAAGAATTAAATCTTGATATTGAACTGTTAATTCAATTTGATTATTTGTATAATTCGCGGCATATGTAGAGCGAATATTAAATTCTAAATCTGGAGTATCTCGATAATAATATCCATCAACTGCGCCCTCTGTAAGGTTCTTTAATTGAATTAAAGAATTTGCAGCTGGTATCTTCCATTCAATTTGACTATTGTCAATTTTAGTAGATGGTATTGCCTCACCTTGATTATCATATAAAGTAAAACTAAGTGGGAATATTGCTACCGGATTTTCTAAATTTGGATTTGTTGGAGCTACGCCTTCTTCAGTATAAATAAAAGTTTGAGAACCATTATTTATAGTTAAATAATAGCTTCCTTCAGTTCCCATAGAATTAACTAAGGCAATTTCACTAAATCCAAGAAACGTATTTGTATCTTTTGTATAAACCATACATTGATAACGCACAAGTCCATCAATAGTAGAAGCTGATACATTTACAGTAGCTGCATCTCCATTATTGACAAAAAATACATGATTGTTATTATCAACAGCTATCCATTTATAAACACAGTTAGATACCGGTGCTTGATTTTTAAAAATATTACAAGTTAAAACAGTTTCTCCTATGTCATTATAAAATTTAGTTCCTTTACTTGATTCAATAGAAACTTCATATTCAGAATTTCTATTAATAAGAATCAGTTCTTTTTCCATTAAAACTCCTGAATATCGCATAACACATTTATAAATAGTTTCTGCGGCAAGATGTTCTGAAGCTTTAAATGTCCATTCACCTGTCTCATTAGGTTTAATTCTATCTTCTTCTTTTTCTATTATACCAAAATTATTTTTACATTTCCACCCTTTTCCGCCAATAGGCATATAATATGGTGAATCTGTATCTGTAATATTATCTTTAACGAACCAATAAAATTCTCCCTTTTCTACATCTGTTCCATTAATACGCCCATACGCAGTGGCTTTTAAATCACCTTTAAAGATAGTTCCTTTAGGTAAAAAGAATCTTAAATGAGGTGCGGAAAGCTCCTCTTCTGTAAGTCTGTTCGCCGCACAAACCTCTAAATCATTAATAAAAATATCATTTGGCATATCTGCTTTTTGAATAGGGAATTTTTCACAGAATGCGGAAATTTCTTTTATACCTTTAAAGTTATCCATATTTAAAGAGAGGGTAAAAAATTGAGATGTGGGATTAATATAGTTATAAGGATCTCCAGTCATGCTATCTATATTAACAATATAAACCTCTTCTTTATCTACTGAAGGATTTTCTTTATTATAAAATAATAGTTTAAATTTTAAACCATAATTTCCATAAAGTCTTTGCTCTCTTTCTAACGCAGTTCTCACATTCATTTTAATAGTTAAGAACTGAGCTTTTTTACAATAAGTTAATAAATCTAAATTATTTATTGTAACGATATTGCTTAAAGAATATTCTCCAGTTTCATAAGAACATAACTGAATCTCTCTAGAAGTATTTACACAACTTGAACCAATTACTTCATATCTTTCAGATTCATCTGTAATAGTTAAATAATCTTTTCCTAATTTATCAACAGAGCCAATAATAAACTTATCTCTAGTCATATCATTGTTTTGAATAAGAATATACACTCCCGCGCCATCTGCATATTTATCTTCTGCATTTTGAGCATAAGCATAAAAAGCACTATCTTGGTAGCGGACTTTATATTGTCCTGTTTCTCTATTAGTACATGAAATAATGGTAGCTTGAATAGTTCTATCAAAACCCGCATTATTAATTGCATTTTGCACAATTATATCTATGGTTTGACAAATACTATTTTGAATTTGTAATGTATCCATTTAATCAAACTCCTTTTATCTCTTTATAAAATATATTAAAAGCTATTAATAATTGTTGAATATATCTACCCAATGCAGAAAAAAGAGTAAGGGAAGCCCCTTACTCTTTTCTATTTGCATATTGACTAGCGCGATTCACAAGACTATTTAAAGCAGTTTCAATTTGAATTGCCTCAGTAGCGCCTGGGAATTCCGCAGTAATATGAACTGTCTGCTCAATTGATTGAGGTTGTGTTTCTACATTAGGTTGCACAGCTGGAATAGCAATATTATTTAAAGATTGTGTTAAGCCTTCAATTCTATTTATCATAGAATTTTGAAGAAGTCCGCTTAAACCTCTAATAATATTAACTGCATCTAAAATATTACGAGTATCTCTCTGATTTAAAACTAATTCTTTCTGATGTAAGAAAGCAAGTCTACCTTCTTCAGAATTCCAGTTTCCTGTATATCCACCAGATTTTAAAGCAGTAACATCAGATTGTTTAAACCATCCGTCTACTACTCCAGGACGAGCTTTATGGTGACGAACCTGAACCCATCCATCTTGCATTTTAAGAACTGTATAATTAGGGTCAGAAGCAAAGAGCTGAGTATCTCTACCTTTATTTATATATGTATAAATATATGCCCCTTTTGCGTTAATCTGTCCACCAACTTTAACCTCTTTTTTCTTAGGTTCTTCTTTTGGTTTTTCCGCAGGTTTGGCAGGTTCTTTTTTAGGCTCTTCTTTCTTCTTAACTGGTTCAGCAACAGCCTCTTTATTAGCTTTTTCCGCAGCGTCTCCAGCTTTCTTCTTTTCACTCTTTTCTTTAGATTCACTCTTAGTTAAAGCTTCAATAGCAGCTTGCATTTCAGGAGAATTTAAGAAATCATCAATCTTAGTGAATAAACTCTTTAAGCTCTTTAATGTTGCATTCCAAGCTTTATTCAAATCTTTTGTTGCGGCAGTAATTTGTTCTACCCCTTCTACGATCTTACTAGGGTTTTCTAAGTTTCCAAAAGAATCTTTAGAAACTTTTGCAATTTGTTCTAACTGCTCTAAATAATCTTCTGCAGCATCTGATATTTCTTCCCATGCCTTCTTAATGGTATCAGCAACTCCGCCTTCTTGAGCAAAGTTATCTGCCATAGTAGCAAAAGCTGAATCATACATTGTTTTAATTTCGTCTGCAATTTCTTCATTGCCAGCTTTAAAATCTGCAAGAGGTCCATTCAATAAGTTTTCAAGATTCTCTTCTGCAACTTGACTTTGATTTGCAGCATTTTCAATTAAACGTGTATAATAATCATTAACCATCGCGGCAGTTCTGTCGCGCTCTTCTGCATCTTTAATTAAAGCAACTTCTTGAAGTTTGTTCTGCCATTCTTCATAATAACCAGCCATAATATCTAACTGATTTTTATATTCATTTTTATCAAGATTATATAATTGCTGTTGAACATCTAATAATTCTTGCTGAGTTTGCTTAATTAGATCCGCGTCCGCAGAAAATTGATAACTATAGTTACCTTGAGCGTCTCTTCTTAAACGCATTTTAGATTTATTCTGTTGAGCTTCTTCAAGAGCAATTTGTTTTAATGTTAAGTCATAAATCAAATTAGCTCTATCCACATCATACTGACTAACCTTATCTTTCTCTTCAAGGATTCTTAACTGTTCATCCATAACAGTTTTAATTCTTTCTTGAGATTTTAAATTATCAGTTTTGTTTAAAGCATCAACAAATTTAGATTCTAACTTTTGCACTTCAAAAGTAGTGTTCATAGTATCTAAGTATTGCTCTGCTTCTTTATTTAATAAATCCCATTGAGTTTGCGCTTCTGATAAACCAAAACCTAAATTTTCTTTATTTAAGTTTTTAAACATTTGACTTACATTATATTCATATAAAGCAATAATGTTTTCAATAGAGCTTGTTGTTGTATCTCTAATTGTGGCTTCTGTTTCTTCAATCGCCTCTTCATAGTATTTTAACTCTTCTTCAATTTCTTTATAACGGTCAGTTGTCTGAACCGCGCCAGTTACACTACGAGTATGATTATTCTTAGCTTCTTCTTCTAATTGTTGTCTGCGGAGTTCCGCCTGTTTCTGATAGTTTGCTAAAGCTAATTGGTGTCCTTTCAAGCTTTCAACATTAACCTTGTGTTGAGCCTTATAAATATCTCCTATCTTATCAGACTCTTCTCCATAAATCAATTCAATTAAGTTTCTATTATGGTCAAGTTCTTCAGTTAACTGGTTATATTGGTCTAAATGCTCATTCATTTTAGAAATGCCTTCATCAATGGCTTCTAAATAATTATCATAAGCTTCATTTCTTGCATTTGAAATAGCTAGAAGATTATCCATTAAATCAGTTTGCAATGTAGCAATATAATCCATTAACTTTTGTTTATTATCTCCCCAAATATCAGAGAAATATTCTTCATCACCTTTTTTAGAAATATCTTTACCCTGTTTCAAAGCAGAATTGATTTTTTCTAATTCTCCAAGAGCATCATTTAACTGGCGAGTTTTAGAAGTAAGTTCTTTAGAATCAAAGAATGATTTACTTGTATTGTAAGCTAAAGTAGATTGAGCAATGAGGTCTTCAGTGAAATCTCCAAATTCATGTTTAAACTCTTTATATTCACGAATAGATTCTCCCCAATCGGTGCGCATTGTAATTTCATACTCGAATTGAGCTGTCATATTTTCATATTTTTCATTAATCTTTTCGCGAATTTCTGCTTCCCATCCAGGAATAGTTTCCAGAATTAAAGTTTCATATTCATCAAGAAGTTCTTTTAATTTATCATATTTTTCTTTTGCTGCATCTTGCGCTTCTTTACTTTGTCCAGTATTTGAATACGCAGCATAATATTTAGCTAACACTTCTTCATAATTAGCTATTGTTCCATCATTGTTAAATTTGACATCTGAATATTGACTTGTAATATCTTTTTTCAAATCAACCTTTTCTTGCTCATTAGCAATTTTAATACGCTCACGCATTTTGTTGATTTGATTATCAAGATTTTTATTAATTTTAGTTAAATTATCAATATGTTTTTTACCAAATGTTTTTTCTTGAACTTCTGCTAATTTATCATAAGCGGTGCCCAATTTTTTAAGACTATTATTGACATTATGATAATAATCTTTTTTACGAGGTCCTACTGTTTTGGCTGCGGATCCACCTCCGCCTCCTCCACCACCGCCACCTTTTTTACCTCCACCGCCGCCACCTTTAGCGCCACCGGCTTTGGAATTATTAAATTTGAAACCTCCACCTGAAGATTTTTTAGCGGATTTTACTCTTAATGCAGTAGCTGTTTTTGAACCTTGAGCTGTTTCAGTTTGAGTTTGTGGAGCATAATAAATTTTTGGAACATGAACAGTAACTGTATCAGTATTACCATCTGGTAAAATTTTTGGAACTGATGCAGGAACATAAGAAATCGCTGGTTGAGCACTAATAAAAGATTTTTTATCTTCTTCAGGAACCTCTACAGATTCAACTTCTGCATCCACTCCCATACTTGCTAAATATGCAGTAGCTTGTTCTGCTGTCATGCCCGCTTGATTAATTAATTCATTCATTGCTAAAATAGCATCAGTATTGTCAATATTAGCTCCAATTTCAATATCGTCAATACCTTCTAACACTTTATTTTCCAGTGCATTAATTTGATTCCATGCCTCTTCGTCATTTACTCCACACTGAATTAAAATATCTTGTTGAACTTGCTCTGCTAAAGCATTATAAGCTTCTTCACTTCCGTTTGCAGCTTCTTCTAATAAAGCAAGATTATCGGCATTAGTTAAAAATTCATCGGATAAAGTTCCATAGTCTAAATCTAATAAATCTGAATAAGCTTTGTCCATTTCTTGAATAGCTTCCGCTTGTTCTTCAACATTTCCAGATTTTAAAGCTTTATTCCATTTCTTACTATTTTTTTCAACACTTTCTAAAGCATTATCATATCGTTTAATCTCTTTAGCTAATTCTTTTGCTGCATCAGCGTCATCTTCTAAACTATCAGCTAAATCATCTGATTCTTTTGCTAAATCTTGAATAGAGTCAGCTAAATCTTCAACTTCATCTGCATCTAATCCTAAATCTGTCATTTCTTGATCAAAAGATTTTTCTTCTCGTTCTACATCTCCTGATTCATATTGGACTTCTTCTGCGGCCATTTTTGCAGCTTCAGTTCTTTTGGTATCTGCTTGAATTTGATAGTCCGCGGCCATCGCATCGTCTCCACGATCCAATGCAGCTTGAGCCTGTGCTTCAAGTCTATCTGCTTCTGCAGCCAAAGTTTGTGCATCCGCCTGTATTTCCGCTCTTAAATTTTCTGCTAAATCTGTTTTTCCTTGTGCAAAAGCTTCAACAGCACTTAAAAGTTCCTCAGTAAATGCTCCTGTTCGTAAATATTCATCCAAGAAAGGTTGCCCTTCTTCGGATGCAAAAAAGTCTCCCAGCGCTGAAGTTTGTTCATCAGATAATGCTTGGTCATCTTCTAAAGTTGCTCTAATAGTCAATAAAGTATCAGATTCATTGTATAAAGCATCAATTTGATCCTTAATGGAAGGGTCTGCTTCAACAACAGCTAAACATAAAATTTCATACTCAAGATTTCTTAAATACTCTTCTAATGCAATAATTTCACTATCATTAACTTCTATGTCTGTTTGAAGACTCTTATACGCATCACTATCTTCTGAACCGCCATGACGAAGAATTTCTTTTTGCATATTTCGCATATGCTCACTATCATCTTTTTCAGTTTGAATTTTACCGATAGTTTTTGTAATTTCATCATCTAGCGCAGTCTTCATAGCTGCTTTTTTATTTTTTTGAATTTCTAAAAGAGCATCGCTATATGCTTTACTTCCTCTGGCTAAAGATGCTAGTTCAGCATTTTCTTGTTCTAAAGCATCTAAATAACTAAGTTCTTCAGCAGTTAGTTCTCCTTTATTATTTAATTTATCTAAAGTTTCTACACCTAACTTAGATTGTTCTCTTAAAGTAGAAATAACTGATTCAGATTCTTGAGCAGCAAGTTTTAAAGCTTCAGACAACGATTGCCCTTCAACTCGCATTCTTGACCAATCAATATTTTGAATTATTTCATCAATATTTTTAATCTGTTCTGGATTTAATATTGAATCTAAATCTACCGCTCCAATATCAATTTGAGAACTTTGAATATGTTGTTTAGAAACTGCTTTTTGAATAGTTGCATATGCAGTATCTACATATTCTGAAGCAGTGGATTCCAAAGAAGCAATAGAGCCATCTGTGTTTAATTCTAAATTAATATCAAAAGCATCTTCAAACATCTGTTCAATAATTTCTTGGACTTCTGAACTTAATTCAGCAAAATTAGGGATATTGGCTATTTCATTTAATACTTCTTGAGCAATTAACTCTTCTTGTTCTTTGATAGTTTTAGTAATTGCATCAGATTTTTTAAATTTATCTCCAGCTTTTGAAATATTGCTATATCCTACATCAATAGCTTCTTGTAAACTAAGGATATATTGTTGACCCATAGCAATAATTTTATCATATGAATCTGCTTGTCCTTCTTCAGTTCCATACTGAATACCTTCTAAATATTGAAGAAGTAAATTATAACCTACATCTTGTGCCTGGTCAGATAATCCTTCCCACTCTTGATCATACCCCAATCCAAATTGTAAAACCCTCATAATGGTGCTGGTATCAAAAGCTTGAGCCTCTGCTAATAAAGATTCTGCCTCTTTTAAAGCTCCTTCATAAGTTTCTCTTGCCGTTGATATTTGATTAAAATAATCTTCACTAAGGTCTAAATTATCTATAATATTAAAATCGTCTTTTAATCCATGAACCTCTTTAGAAATAGTTTCTATTTCATTAAGGATTTGATATAATTCCGCGGCTTGAGCTTCCATCTCTTCAAAGCTTGAAACATTAGTTAAATTTGAGCTTAAAGATTCTAAGGATTTACGAAGTTCTTGTGCCTTATCTGAATCTTGCAATGCCCCATCTATATACTCAATAGTTTTATCTAAGAATTTACTTTGCTCTACTTTTGCTTCTTCTACGTATGCTTCTGACGCTGTTTGTGCAGCATCCACTCCAGCTTGCTTATCTGTAATATCTTTATCTTTAGTGGCTATTAAAGAACTAACATCACCAAGCTGAGTTCTAGCAGTCTCTTTTGCTTGAGTTTTTATTAACTCAATAGTTTTTTGTAAAGCATTTTGATTATTTACAATAGCATTACCTTGAGCGTCGTATCCTAAGATTACTTCATCATTATATTGAGTAAAAGCACTAGTTAATTCATGGTATCTAGCTTGCTCTTCCTCGGTCATAGCATCTAAATTTTCACCATATTTTCCAGCTAACGCAGATAATTCCGCATATTCTTCTTCTATTGCCTTCAATGAAGAAATTTGAGCCTTTGATTGTTGAGTAATATTATTAATTTCTTGAGTTGCATTATTAATCTCTTCTAATTTTTTTTCAGTAGATTTTAATTTATCAGCAAATTTCTCCCAAACACCAGTTGCTTCTAATCCAACTTTTACAATAGATAATAGTCCCGCTACTACCATTCCTTTTGGACCAAGAGCAGATGCAGTGTTTACTAATATTTGAAAACCTGCATTTAATTTATCCGCACCTGTAGAAGTTTTATCAAAAAGAGTACTTAATCCACCACTAATGGAAGTTAAAATTTGTCCTATAGTAGCCCATTTTTGAACATCTTTAATAATTTTAGAAACTTTATTGCCAATATTTACATACTCTTTATTCTGAGTCTTTAAATTATCAATAATTTTTTTAGTATCTTTAATTTCTTGGTCAAAACTTGTATGTCGTTTACGCAAAGCACTAGTTCCAGCTTCAATAACTGCAGTATGCTCTTGTTGTTGCTTTTTAGATTCCTCAATAGATTTATTTATATTTGCAACTTCTTTAAAAGCAGTATCTCCAGCTTTAAAATTTTTCATATTTTCAACTACTTCTTCTCTTTGATCAGAGTTTAAACCTCCTGCAAAAAGACCATCTCTTACTTCGCTTTCATACTTTTCTGCTAATTCTTGAACTTCCTGAGCTTTTCTTTCAGCTTCCTCTACATCTTTTGTGCTTAAACGTTCAACCTCTTCCATTAAATCACGAATTTTTTGAAGAGCTTGTATACTATTTTCTAATTCTTTATTTTTTTCTTTTTCTTTATCTATTTGATCTTGAATTTCATCATCAGTTCTAGAAGTAATATCTTGATAAACTTTACTTTCTTCAGTAAAATCTTCAACTGCCATTTTCTGTTGTTTTAAAGTTTCTAACTTATTGGTTTCTAATCCAATTTGTTTTTGAATCTCTAAAGTTTCTTGATATTGTTCTTGAGTTAAACTATTTCTAATAGCATGAACTTCTTTAGCTGCTTCAACTTGAGCTTGGAAACCTTTACTTTCAGCATCAATTCCAGTATTAGACTTCTGATTTTGTTTTTTAGTTTCTTCAGCTAAAATTTGAGTCTTCATGTCATCAGCAGCTTTATTTATTTTCGCTACCTCTAAATTCTGTTGCATTCTTAAAATAGAATTTGCAATTTGTTTATCAAACACTCTCGCGGCAACGGAACCAAAGTTTACTAAGGCATTAACGCCTCCTCCTAGGCCATTAATAAAATCATTTAATTGATCAAGAGCTCCTGAAAATACATCTACAATAGCATTAATATCTTCTGCTTTTAAAAGAGCTGAATAAGTTTCTTCCGCTTCAGCTTTTAATTGTTTTAAATGAGCTTCTGTGCTTTGCATATAAATATCATTCTGCTCTTGCAAAGTTCCCATTGCTTGACTAGAAGTATTTAATGCGTTAGTATACATATCCCAGTTATCAAACAATGCAAGTAAGTTGTTATACTGACGAGTTCCAGCAACTGTTTGAGCAAGAGATAATTGTTGCTCTCTTGTCATTGAAGACCATTTTCCACCAATCTCTTCAATAACGCCACCCATGTCACGTAACTTACCTTGGGCATCTAAAACATTAAAGCCCATTTCTTTCATTTTTTCAGTATATGTTCCGAGAGTTGTTTCTCCATCTAATCCAGCTTCAATATCTCCCATACGAGCATAAATAGTTTTTAATGCTGTCCCAACAGATTCTGGAGCTTGACGAGTAACAGAAACAATAGTAGCTAACTGAGCATTTAATTGGTCAATATCTACACCCATCAAAGATGCGGCAGACGCTACTTTACTCATACCAACAGAAAGTTCTTCTAAGTCTGATGCAGTTGTTGTTGCTACAGCAGCAATTTTATCAATATACAATTCCGCTTCCGCAGCACTTACCTTGTAACCATTCCATACAGAAGTTAAAAGTTCAGATACTTCATCTGTGCTTTGTCCAGTTACGTTTGCAGCTTTTAAAGTTGTTTGTGTTCTAGCTTCAACGTCTGCTTCACTTAAACCCTGTTGATAGTAAATCAAAGAAGCATCAGTATAATTACGAGTTGTTTGACCTAATGCTTTTGCTGCGGCATTAGCTTTTTCTGCGAAAGCCGCCATTTGATCTGTGGATGCTCCAGTTACAATTCGAATATCTGTTAATGAACTATTTAATCCTTTAACATAATAGAAAGCATCTTGAACAGATCTAGTCATATTATTGAAAATACTAGATGTAATACCCCATTTAACAGTATTTGCCATAGAGGTTGCCATATCATCTAATAATTTATTAGTTTGTTTTAATTGTAAATTCGTGGACAAAATTTGACTTGCCATTTTATTATACGCGGCAGTTCCTACTCCGCCGCTAGCATCCAATGCATTCTTTAATTGTCCAACTGATTTAAAAGTAGTCTGAATACCCTGATTAACCTTATCAAGATTTAATTGTCCTAATTTGTTATTCCAGGCTCCATCTAAGATACCTTCAAGTTGTTTAGCAGCTTTACAAGCTTGTTCTAACTCTTTCGTCATTCCGCCTGTTGAGCTTTTTTGCTGTCCAATCTTTATAATATCTTGTAATGATTTTTTTAAATCATTCAAGCCAGATTTATCAACTTGAAAACCGACTCCAAAATTAGTTTGATTTTGAGCCATATCCTTTTCCCTCCTAAAAATTTTCAATAAAATAAAAAAATCCTTTACTACCAGTATATGATAGTAAAGGATTAAAAATTAACCTATTCTGTCCGCTACTCGATGCTGCGTCCACCATTAGCAGCTTTAGCAAAATCAATAACTGCCTGATATTTAGATTGGTCAAAATTATCTACAATATTTGCCGCGGCTTGAGCATTTTTAGGTAAATCATTAATGAAACTTTGAATTAGAGCAGAAGCGCTATGATTAGTCATTGTTGCATCATCTTCCAATTCTGCGAGATAACCAAATAATTCTTCATACTCATCTTCTGGAATTTTTTCAATAATCATATCTAATAATCCAGAACTTGCAAGAGCATCATAGATTTTAAATTCATTTTCTTTCTGTTTATCTGTAAAAGATAAATTACTATAAAGATAAACAAGATTTAAATGGAAATATACATCTACTTTAATAGCATTATAAACATTTCCTTCTCTACTTTTTTGTAAAGCAATCATAACTAAATCATATTTATCTTCAATAGGTAAATACTGTTTAACTTCAATAGTTTGATTTTCAAACTCAAATGTTTTAACAGAATTATCAACTTTTAATTTTAAATTTGCATAACTTACTTTTGCCATTTGTAATCTCCTTTTATCTCTTCTTTATAAATATTATATCAAAAAATTTATTTTTTGTCAAGCTGATAAATGAATAGATAAGGTTGCATGAATTTTTTGTGCCTCAAAATTTTCTAAAGTGCTAGACACACGCTGCTCAGGAGTCTTTGCATTCATATCTTGCGGAACTGCAGAATTTAATTTCCAACTTGAATTAAATGAAATAGAAGCAGTTTTTCCACCATAACCTACTGAATACCTTCCATCACTAATTTCTGCCTGAATAAGGCTAGCAAGTAAGCTATCCATATCATAACAATATACTTTCTTATTTGAAATAACCATAAAAATAGATGGTCTATTTTGGTCACTATAACCTACAAGAGCAAAACATAAAATTAATTTTATAATTTGGGCATTGACTTGTTCTCTATAACCAACAATTAAATTGTCATCTGGATAATGCATAGCTAAAATATTTCTAACATGATTAGAAACCCCTCTTCCTAATTGACTAATAACAAAATTCAAAGGAGTATTAGAAACAAGAGTGATCCCACTTAAAGACCCATAGTTTTTTACAGAAATATCTTCTCTTTGTGTTTTATCTGCATCGGCATAAAACATTGCATCTGTTTTATTTGTTCTATGAATAATTTTATATCCTTTATTCTTTTCTTGCTGAGATAAAACCATATTACCTTCACCTTTTTTATGTGCTTTACTCTCTCTTATAATTTGACCTCTTTTATTTATAACCATAGTTACAGTTGTCCCACCAAGATTAAAATCTCGCATAATACCAGCTATATCTTCAATTAATTGACTTTTAACTTCATCCGTCATATCAGCATGAGCCTTTTCCAATCCATCAATAACAGAATAATTTAACATAGGAATAATCCATTCCCCTACCATCCCAGATTGATTTGCAGCAAGTAAAGGATTATTATCTCCAATTAAATTAATCATATCATTTAATGCTTGTAGCGTAACTCCATTTTCACTTGTTGGAAATTTAATAAAATTAGTTCCACCTACTTCTAATTCTGCGGCAAGAGATTCAATTTCTCTTCTAAAATTTTCAAAATCCACATTTGTTTTTTCAAAATCAGCTTGCAAAGAAGCTAATGAATCATGGTCTTTTGCGATTGCATCTATTCTAGTTTTAATTTCTTGAGAAATTCTTTGCAATCTTCCGGTAGTAATTTTTTCTTTATTAGTAATTTTTTTCAAAGTGTTTTGTAGGGTATCTTTTAAAGCTTCTAAATAAGGCGCGGAAGTGCCTCCTGCAACAATTACAGATGCTAAATTATCAATATCTACTTGACCAGATTTTTCTCTAAAATGATTCTGTAAATTTGTTTGTAAAGCTTTTTGTAGAATATCTTGAATATTAGCGCCATTAGCATTTATTCCCGGTCCAAATAATTTTTCTTGATAACTTTTTTCTATTTGTTCAACTTTTGCTCTTCGCGCTTCTAAATTTGTATCAAGCTTCATTTTGAATTTTTGATTAATATATTCTTGCACTTGACCCTCAACAATTGTTCCTACATCGGCTTCACTTCCCATAGCGGATAAATATCCTTTCGCACTTCTATGGATATAATCATAATGTATTGCCACTCGTTTTCCCTCCTATATATAAAAAAATAAGGGATGACTAATGTCATCCCTTAAAAGTTTAAATTAAATCAACCTACTGAATCTGCTTCTGATTCAACTACAGCTTCTTCGTCTCCGTGAGACATAACTGATTTTTTACCAGCTGTTTTAGCTTTTGTATCTTCAACAATCTGCATTACCATAAGAACTTTCTTTGTAGGATCAAAGTATGTATATCCTGGGAATGCATCCATTGTGAATGTAAATGTAGATGGATCACCTGTTGAAGCCATTGAGAATGTGAAGTTAGACTGAATTTTAACATTTGGAAGTGTTAATTCAGCTGGCATATCAACACCATCATTCTGACGTCTGAACAGTGTGCTTGCTTCTACATAGTAGTATCCAGCAAAGTTTTCAGCATCAATCTGAAGTTCAGATACATTTGCAGATTCTTTCTGAATATAGAAATCTACAAATACATTTTTACCTGCTTCAACTTTTGTTCCAACTAATGCTTTTCCTGCTTTATAGCTTCCTTCTAAATCTGAATCAGCAACTTTAAGTCCATCAAGGATTTCGCCTGTAATAGAACCATCAGCTTCTACTACTACTACGAAAATTGGAGCTGTTGTGCAGATTTGTTCATTTTCTTCAAGAGCATCTTCAAGATCGATATATCCTGTTGATGTATATGCATTAGAAGTTGCATGAACATGAACTTTTTCTTTTGCATCTTTGAATAAACCAGCACCAGAAAGGATTGAGAATCCGATTGGAGAAAGAAGAGCGTCTTCAACAGTAAATGTTAAAGTTTTTTCACCTTCCCAAGCAAGAAGTCTTGTATTACCTTTTCCACCTTGTGCATATACAGTTGTAGCTGCTCCTTCTACTGTAGAAGTTTTAGCTGTATCAATATAAAGAACAGGTTGTCCTTTTCTAAACTCGTGAGTACCAATTGTCACATCAGATTTTGCTTTGAATACTACGTCACAAATTTCGCGTACACCAAATTTCATTTATGTGTCCTCCTTCTAAAATTTGAAAAATAATATTAGATTAAGGATGAAGTTCTTTCATCCAGTTATCTACTTCTTCCATATCTTTTGCGCCAGCCATTTTAGCTTGCACATACATATCAAAGTTTTGTTTTAATTCAAAACGTTGAAACTCGTCATATAATTGATAGACAGTGTAATTCTTAAAAGAATTTAAATCTTTTTGTTCTCCCACTGCAAGAATTGATACATATCTACTTAAAATAGATATTTTATGTTTTTCATTGCGGGCTGAGGCGGCTTTTTCACGACCTCTCCGCAATTTTTTAGCAATCTCCGCGGCTCTAGTGTTGCCTGGATTGTAATTTGAAGTATCATCTTTTTTCTTATCCAAACAAAACATTGCACAAACAATTTCCTTTAACCTTGCAAAGTTGTTGTTAGTTATTTTTGTTTGATGTTTATCAGATGTTAAAATAATACCTTCCATTGTAAAATCCGCTTCATATTCTGGAAACAATAGAGAAAGTAAATCTAACATTATTCTGCGGGTAGAACGACCTTGAGGTGTTCTATCTACTATTATTGACATTAATACATCAAAATTCGTTTTGTCAACTAAACTACTTTTGACCTCTTCTTCTAAAACATCTTTAGAAAAATTTATTAATTCACAACCTTGAAAAAAAGACTCTTCTCCTATATAAGCAATCTCTTTTAACATAGGTTGATGAATTACAGTTTGTGCGGGGAAAAAAGGAATATCTAAACCAGATATTAAAAGTAAATCATTAAGCATTTACTAGGTATCCTTGTTTTTCTTCATCATCTGATCCATGTACAGCTCTAAAAGATAAGCTATATCCTGACAATTCATTATCTAGAACTAATAAATTAGCTCCCATAAAATTAAAAGTTCCAATACCAGACAGTTTTTGGTTATTTAATATACCATCTATATAACCCATAATTTTAAGCGGACGCTGTGCAAAATTACCAACATCCCAATTATCACTTGGACATAAAATATCAAAATTTACAGTGCAATCTCTAAATTCTGGATTTTTAGCATTTGGAGTAAAGCTATCAAAAGTAATAATGATATATGATTTTGTTTTAGGAAACTCTGGTAATTTAACTTTTGGAGAAAGTCTAATATAACCTTCTTCAACTAATTTTTTCACAGAATATTTACTTACAAAATCATCATACTCTTCATTTGGTTCTAAACAATCCGAAGTGTGAATTAATAATAATTTTTTTAGAATTGAACTGTAAGGCTGACATTGAACAAATAGCCTTTTTAAAATTTTCTCTGCATCTTGTTCTGTTGAAACAAAAGAAGAATGCAAAGGTTCAATCACGTTTCGTTTCATACTCCTTTTTCTCCTATCAAATTGACAAAATTTCAATTTCTAATTCTGCAATCGTTCTATTATCTACAATATACGATAAAGTAAATTTACCTTTTCTACCCGATAATATATCAACAGTTGCAGTCGTTTGATTTGTTTTCTTTTTATTAAAATCTGCTTTAGAAATATCATTGATTACCCATTGACCAGTATAACCTGAATCAATAGTATATTCAGCAGAACCAAAAGCATCAACTGAAGTTGGTCCTTTAATTATACCTTCTGATATTCCTGGTTCAGGTTCTTGCGGAATTGAGTTGCCTACTTCTTCAAACTCATTTTGGAAAGTTTCTTTTATAGTAGCTTCAATAATACCTTCCGCGCAATATGGGTCAGTAGCTTGCACTTCCCATACCTTACCATCTATTTTAAGTTTAGCAAATCTTTGAATATACGCCGCAGTATTATCATCTTTAGTAATATAAATTGTCGCGGTATGATTTAAATCATTCCAGATGATTTCACTTTTAGAGTTCCATGGAATAGAAGTTTCAACAGGCCCTCTAAAATAAATCCAGTAAGTTTTACCATTAATTTCTGTTGACATTTTACATCTGCGGATTTCCGCTCTGAAGTAAGCAGTCTCTTCAAGATTTACTAAATAAACTAACCAATGACTATGATTTTCCTTCCATTCAAAAACATCTCCTGCTTTTAAATTTGTCTCTACTTGTCCCTCTGTTGTTGTTCCAATTCGATCTGTATTTAAGCAAATATCTTTAAATGGAATAGAAATGATACGATTATCATAATCTGCTTTTAACTTATCAGGATTTATTAAACATCTAAATTCTCTATCTCCTGGTAGAATTGCAGTTGCCGCTTGATAAGAATATAATAATGCTTTTTTCAATCCTCTTAATTTATCTTCTTTCATGCGCTCGTCAGCTCGACCACTTCTGCCGCCGCTTTGATATTTCAATCTAGTATTTAAATTTTTAAGTATTTCTGACATGATTTCATCAACTCGCTTATCAATCCAAGACATTCAAAAATAGTTCTTCTATAAAGGTCAAAATCTTCTTTTTTTTGTAAAGAAAATAATCCCTCTAGTTTACAAAGTAATGGAAATAAAATATCATGTTGGTCAAGCAAAATTTCATCCATTCCCGCGAGTTCCTCAATTAAAGTTCGTAAAGGTTTTTCCCAATCTAGCCCTTCCTCTCGACTAGGTAAGAGTTTATAAACCTGATTTGTAATTCTTTTTAAATTAAAATAGACTGAGGAGTCTTGAATGATAGCCCCATATTTTACCATCATACTAGACACCCTCAGGAGTTTTCATAATATCTCCAAAAGTTGAACGCATAATACCTTGATTATCTGCGCGTCTTCTTTTATATAATCTTTGTAGATGAAAACCCATTCTTTCATAGTCTTTTTTTAACTGCAATAATTTTTGCATATGATTAGCTTGGGAAGTAAATTTAAAATCTGTTCCACTATATTTCATACGAACATTTTCAACACTTGCTAACTGATAACCAAACCATTCAACTATCATATAAGTAGCAATTATATTTTGTTCTTCATGCGTTAAATCCGCACTAAAAACCTGTGCTTCTAAATCTATATCATTAATATTTTGACGAGGAAATTCAAAATAAGGCAATGCTCCCAATAATAAATCTCCCAATAATCCTTCAGTATCCTCAGGAGTTAACTCCATATACATATCATCAGTGATTTTTGAAAGGAAAAGTTTATTTACATCATCAAAAGAGGTCATACTACACCTCCTCAATTATTTTTTAGAAGATACAACTGTGTATTTACTTTTTCTTACTGGTTCCGCGGATGCGGCAATTGGAGCAGCTTTTCTTTCAGTTGTTTTTGGTGCTTCTTCAACTTCTTCTGTATTTAAAATCTTATTAACATTGATAGCATTATCAACGCTAAATCCAGTTTTGTCAAGAATCAGTTTTCTTTTTCTTGTATCTGGAACTTCAATTTTTACAGCCATATCTTTAACCATATCAATTACGCCTTGAGGAGCGAAATTTAAACAATCTTCAAGCTGGTCTAAAGAACCGGATTCAAGAAGCTGTTTTACTTCTGGTTCATCATACCAATATTCAGGTTCAGGATTAATATTTAAAAACTCTAATGCTGGTCTATCATTGATAATTAAATAGTTACGAAGTAAAAATTCTCCGCCTTCCATTTGACTCAGCTCTTTTAATTCTTCAATATCAATTTTTTTAATTTCTCCAATGTTGAATTGTCTGCGGACACCGCTAGTTAAAGTGTAACCAGTATATCCATTATTTCTATTTTTAACCTCAACATAGTTAGTAGTATAAGTCTTTTGTTCCATCATAATGATTTATCTCCTTTTCTCTCTAAAAAAAAATGAGGGGATTTATTTTAAAATCCCCTCTTTAATTGTCAAATATCTTATCTATTTAAAGATGTGTTCTGATATACACAAATGTCGTTTGTAAAGATTGCTCTTACCCCAACTTTTTTGTAGACCTGAACTTCTTTAGAACGGTCATAGTTTGTGTATTCATCTACAATAGTCTGACCTTCGAAAGCAATTTTAACTGGTTTTGTTGCTCCACCTGGAACGATCCAAGCGTATGAAGGGTCGATAATTTTTACTGTATTTGTTTCATCTTCATAAGACTGAGCAAGTACAATAACTCTATGTCCTTTGTAGTTAGCAAGGTAACCATTATTCCATTTCTGGTCTTTCATTGTATCAGAAATCCAGCCTTCACTTGGAACCATAGTTGCTGCGAATTCGAATGTACAGTAAATATCAGATTTTCCTGTTCCGTAAGAATCTGCGATACTTAACAGTCTATCCATTTCTCTTTCATCGAAAGATGTCTGTGTACTCTTATTAGCTGTCTGAACGTTGCTGATAGCTCCGATAAGCTGTTTTTCAATTTCAACGTAAATACATTCGTCAAGACCTTCCATAACAACATCAAGAACGTCAGCGAAATCTACTCTACCATCAAGGAATTCTTCGAATCCGATAGCAGCTGCTCCACCAATAGCGTTTGTTGCTACTTCATAGCTCTTTCCATCTAATTTGAATACTTCATACAGACCAGCAAGACCTACTTTACCAATGAACTGTTTAGCACGTCTCTTAGAAGCCTGTGTAATTCTCTGTGT
>JAEIGA010003578.1_pt1 | contig 24269 bp, 13 predicted proteins | sample 9270691 | NCBI WGS metagenome assembly JAEIGA01 (sample SAMN17057246, study PRJNA624740) | gut metagenome | biome: biome; isolation source: fecal sample | host: Bos grunniens | place: China: Xizang | collected 2019 | reverse complement strand
TGTACGCTTAGAGCTTCAAGCAGACTTTCTGGCTGGTATCTGGGCCTATCATGACAACCGGATGTTCAACTCCCTGGAAAACGGCGACATTGAAGAAGGGCTGAATGTGGCTTCGAAGATCGGTGACGACTATTTGCAGAAGCAGGCACAGGGATACACTGTTCCAGACGCATTCAATCACGGAACCTCCGCACAGCGTGTACGATGGCTGAAAAAGGGTATAAAGAGCGGAAACGTAAACGATGGTGACACTTTCAGCCAGAGTTACAACGAGCTATAACAAAAAAGAGGATGCTTTCGTAGCATCCTCTTTTTTGATATGTAGAATTAATTATTCCTCAATAGTTACATTATCGCAATGATCAATCACAAAATGATTCTTTTCCGGACGATTATATACATAATCCGTACTTTCTTCAATCTTGTTGTTGCGGTAAGTAACACCATCAAAGCAATAAAGATAAAGAATACGTGGGTCAAATGTGCGGAAAGTATTGTTTTCTACTACAAGGTTACGATGGTAGCGGCTATTTTCCTTTTCAGCAATACGACTGTTGTATGCAATGTGTGCATCACCCCATGTCTTGCAACCATAAAGACAATTATCAAAAACATTGTTACGGATTTGTACATTACGTACACCTGACTGTTCATACCAATAGCTTCCATCACCTTCAAAAAGGATAGAGGTTCCTGGTACATGGAAATAATTATCTTCGATGATTACCTCACCACGTGAACCGATAAGCAAACCACGTGCACGGTTATTTGCGAAATGACATCCCTTAATCAATACATTTGGATAGTGGTCATCACATGCGATAGGGTCCTTGATCTGGAAATTTTCCGGAAGATTTTCAGTAAATGTGATTTCAGCATACTCACTGTTAATGCTTCTGATTTCCTTAACTGTACGATAATCGTAAGTCATCATGGTTCTGTGGTTGACAATTTCCATCTTCATACCCGGACGGATAAAATCCTTTCCATAATTGTACCATACCAAGATTCTATCGTCTGCCAATTTTTCTCTTGTAATGGCATACCATCCATGAATGTTTGTAGCATCATCTTTCTGATTAGTGAATGTACAGTTAATCAGACGAAGATAACCATCACAGTTGATAAAATGAGTAGCATCTGCAGTAGCACTGATAATACGGTTTGAACCCGGTGTCGGCACTACCTGTACATTATTCAATTCAATATCTTTCACTCGCTGTACAATGAAGCCCATACCACCGCAATGATAAAGGTTAACATTCTCAACAAGTACAGTGTTGCATTCATCAAAAGTAAATCCCGGATTTGCACGACGTGCAGCACCAAAGGCCATGATGTTACCTACAGTACCTGTGATGTCTTTCAAGAAAATCTTGAAATTACCATTTGGAAGGCTTTCAGCCTGCAAAGCACTCCACAACCAATAATCATGAACATAATAAGCCACTTCCTTTTTCTTACTGTCAAATTCGAGCAAGCTTCCGTAAGGATAAGTGATATTGTTTTGGTCACGAATGCGAAGCTGGCCACTCTGAATGTCTACCTTGTAACTTTCCGGGAATTTAAGTTCCATCCAACCATTACCTACAGCCATGATTTCACCCTGCGAATTGAATGTATGAGTAAAGTCTACATTCAAATTACGGATGGTAATATTGTTGGAGTTTTCCACATTAAAAGGTGAAATAAATCCTGTAAAAAGAAGAGTTGTTCCATTACCTTCTATCACAAGACCTTCTGCATTTTCAATGTTCATGGCAATACGCTTCTTTCCTTGCGTATTGTTGCTGATGTATTGATACTTTTCATAACAATACTTGTCCTTGATAAACAAGGTATCACCAGGGAAAACCAAAGTACTGTTCTTGTACTTCAAACATTCCTCCAAAGCCAAACGGATACCTGGATATGCATCCTCTTTCATATCCTCAGTGAGGTAATCCTTTACATAAACTGTCTTGCTTTCAGGTTCCGAAGAACAAGCAGTCATCGTTACGATTACCATCAAGGCAAAAAATCTGATTATTCTTTTCATGTATATTCAATTTAAAAGCTACAATAAAAGCTTATATTAAATGAAGAAGCCCGCCATCAACATGTATTTGTAAATGACGGGCAACTTACACTCCTGAGTTATCACTAACTCATACTATATTACAATCTCACAAGGACTATTTTTATTGACCTCTCAATGGGTTTTGATCTGCATCAGAAATAGCTTCATTCTTTGCAAATTCATCAGCAGGAATCTGACAGAAGTAGCTATAGTCATTTGAAGTCAAAGTAGAAGTCTGACCATCAGCAGACTTAGTACCCCACTTAACCAAACCTGCAGAGAAGTGACCTGCAAAGTTATTTGCTTCAGAAGAAACTTCACGTGTTGCAGATTTCTGCAAACGGTTCAAGTCGTACATACCTGTCACACCTTCACCCAACAATTCCTTACGACGTTCTACATAGATAGCTTCCAACAAATCTTCCTTATCAGTAGTAGTAGTAGGGGTCTTCACGTTACGTGCATTCTGCAAAGTATTCAAATAACCAAGTGCAGTAGCGCCACCATTGTCAATGTTAGCCTTAGCTTCAGCCATAATCAACAACATTTCAGAGCTACGGATCAAACAGATATCAGGACGAGTGTTACCATTTATACCATAATGCTTAAACTTGTTGTAAGTCCACTTGTGAGAAACTTCTGGTTCAGCATTAGTAGTACGGTGCCACAACATTACTTTTTGTACTTGTTCATCAGTTACTTGCTTAGATGGATCTGCCTCAACATCCTCTGGAGTTGTTTCCAAACGAGAAGCTCTATAGTCAGTATCATCATCACCAAACAAAGCCAACCATTGGTGAGAAACAAACAAAGTCTTGAAAGTATAGATATAACCTGTAGTACCTTCACCCTTTGATGGGTCACCATTAAACCACATGTTGTGAGGAGCATTGTATGATACATTGGTATCATCTGTATTCTGATAACCCCATACCAATTCATTGTAACCGTTTTGGATGAAATCGTCAAAACCACCACACCATTCTTCCTTTGTCAACAAAGTAGAGTGATTGTCATAAACAGCCTTCGCACAATTGTAAGCTTCTGACCAGTTGCCCATTACCTGATGAACACGAGCTAACCAAGCTGTAGCAACTTCAGATGTAACACGCCATGCATTACCCGGATTGTATGAAGCCAAATCAGTCTTAGCAGCATTCAAGTCATTCAAGATTTGAGTATAAACCTGTTCTACAGTTGAGAACGGCATCTGATCAGGATCGCTTGTAGACAAACGAAGGATAACACCACGCTTATTCTTTGCAATCTGATAAGTCTGCTGATAGTTCAAAATCAACTGGAAGTAAGAAATAGCTCTGATTGCCTTAGCCTGACCTCTAAGATATTGCTTGTCAGTATCTGGACCTGATGCTGCTTCAAGTGCATCAATAACAATATTACAGCGGTTGATGTTATCATAGAACTGAGACCAAATAGCCTTTGTGCTACCATCGCTTGCCTGTGTTCTTGTGTCAGCAAAAGTATAAGATGTGTATTCGCTACCACCCATACCACTGTGAGACATAATGTCTTCACCAGCCATATCATAGTAAGACAACATACCAGTCAAACCACACAATACACGGTCAGCAGAGTTCACATTACCACCCATAAACAAATAGTGATACGGGCCAAGAAGGATTTTATCCAAGTTGTTTGTATTGGATAATGCTATGTTATCAGTAACGTCAGTTGATGAGCTTGTTTCAAGGAAATCGTCACAGCTCATGAATGAAGTTGATAAACACATAGCAGAAAAAGCTAAAATCAAATGTTTTTTCATTATCTTTTTCATATCGTTTCAATTAAAATTAGAATGTCAAATTAAGACCTACTGTGTAAATACGACGACCACCGCTATAACCTTCTGAGTCTGAGTTACCGTTGTAAGTATTACCAGAAATACCAGTTTCAGGGTCAGTACCATACTTCTTAGCTTCAGCGAATGTCAACAAGTTGTCACCTGATACATAAACTCTCAACTTCTGAATGTTCAACTTCTTTGTCAAATTATTTGGCAATGTATAACCGAATGTAAGGTTACGCAAACGCAAATAATCGTTATCCAATACATAATAGTCGCTATAACCTACAGTAACTGTACCACGATTATTCACAGCAACCATCGGAGTTTCTGCATGCTTGTCACCAGGACCTGTCCATCTGTTTTTCACCAAATCCCAAGCCGGACTCACACCCTTACGAATATGTGCGCCCAATTCAGATCTGTTATAGCAATACATTTTACCACCCAATGAATAATACCACATCATAGAGAAGTCGAAGCCCTTATATGCTAATGTATTAGTAATAGAGCCATATGCACTTGGCAATGCTGAACCAAACTTCACCCAATCCTTGTTTTGATCCAATTGACTAGTAGAGTTCACCTTAGTACCATCAGCCTTGTAATATTCTGGATAACCTGTTTCTGCATTAATACCTGCAAATCTTGGACCCCAGAAGTCATACAATGAACCACCTTCTTCCAACTTATAGTTTGCTACTACATTTGACCAATAACCTACCTTGTTCGGCAAGTAAGTCACTTCATTCTTCAAAGTAGAGATGTTAGCATCCACTCTCCATTGGAAATCCTTAGTATTGAAAATTTGTGCGCCCAAAGTAAATTCGAAACCGCTGTTCTTAATGTCACCCAAATTAGTGTTTTTACCAGCTACGTTACCTACATGAGCAGACAAAGGAAGTTCGTAGTAGTAAAGCAAACCGTTAGACTTACGAACATAGTATTCCATTGTACCTGAGAATATGTCGAACAAGTTGAAGTCAACACCAATGTTCCATTGTTCGTTCTGTTCCCACTTCAATTCAGGAGTAGCAATAGTATTAGGCTTCAAACCTGCTTGTGCCCACAAGTTATCACTTGCATAAGTACCTTGGTAAGCATACAATGCTTCAGAACCACCCTTACCATTAGATTGACGAGGGATCAAGCGGTCATTACCTGTTGTACCATAAGAAGAACGCAATGTCAAGTTATTTACCCATTCTACATCTTCCATAAATGCTTCCTTAGAAATTCTCCAAGAACCACCTACTGACCAGAAGTTACCCCAACGATTTTCAGGAGAGAAGCGTGAAGAACCATCACGACGGAATGAACCAGACAAATAATACTTGTTATCATAGTTGTAATCTGCCTTACCAATCCATGAAAGCAATGCATATTCATCGCTTTGAGAAGTAGCGTAAAGGTAGTCAGCAGCAGAAGCAACTTGGAACTGACCCAATTGGTAAATACCTTCACCATAACCATATGTATATTCTGTTCTATAAGAATATGCTTCCATACCAGCCAACAAGTTTACACTATGCTTACCAAACTGATAATCCCAAGTCAACATGTTGCTATTTGTTATAGACTTCATCTGATAAGTAGAACGAGTTGCGTTACCACCACCATCATGGATAGTGATACCATAAGGTTCTTGTTGATTAGAACCCCATACAGCAGAACCATAGCTATAACCACGTGATGTATTGTCATCCAAGTTGATTGTAGACTTGAACTTAACATTGAAAGGAAGCTTCAATTCAGCGTAGAAACGAGCATTTACATTTGTACCATCAGTGTTGCTGAAGCTTTCATTATTAGGATTATCCCAATAATCGCCCAAAGAAGCCATAGGATGTACACCAAAGAAACCATTAGTATAAGCACCATATTGAAGAACCTTATCACCTGTAAGTTCAGAACGCATCCAATCAGTATTATCCTTATTTCTCAAATAAGGAGAAGACAATGTATTGTTATAGTTCAATGCACGTGTATTACCACCTGTATTCTGACGATAGTAAGCATATCTTACGCCCCCACCCATGCTCAACCACTTGTTGATTTCTGAGTTTACGTTAGCATTGAATGAATAACGCTTATAGTAGTCATTACCACCATAACCCTTATCGTCAAGAAGACCGATAGAAGTAAAGTAGTTAGTCTTACCGTCCTTTGAAGCACCAGAAATATCTACACTGTAGTTCTGACGAAGTTTACGATCATAATATGCACCATACCAGTCCCAATCTTCTTCATTCCAAACATACTGCAAGTTCGGGTTGATATAAGGCTTACCGTTACCATCTACCATTACCCAATCTTCTTCGATGTGCTTGAATGGAGAAATGAAAATTTGCTGACCTTGTGAGTTAGTAACCTTCTTTGAGAAAACTGTACCCAACAATTGTGAAGATGCATAATTAATAGCTTCCTGTTGTGATGCACCATCAAAATAGAACTTGTCATTGTACAAACCTTCCCATGTCAACAACAAAGTTTGCTTAGGGTCAGCCTTATCCAAATAACCAACTGCATTATCAGAAGTACCCCAAGTAGCATTGAAACTAACATTTGTCTTACCACTCTTACCAGTCTTAGTAGTGATGATTACAACACCGTTAGCAGCACGAGAACCATACAAAGAAGCTGCAGCAGCATCCTTCAATACAGTCAAAGTTTCGATGTCATTCGGGTTGATTGAGTTCAAAGAACCATCGTAAGGAACACCGTCAACTACATAAAGCGGAGTTGTGTTACCAGCCATGTTGGTTACACCACGGATAGCAATACGTGCTTCAGCACCAGGGTTGTTAGCATCAGCTGTTACATTAACACCTGCTGTCATACCCTGCAAAGCATCAGTAAAACCTGTACCAGAGAATTTTTCCAACTTATCAGCCTTCACTACAGAAGCAGAACCTGTAAATGAAGATTTCTTTGCAGAACCATAAGCTACTACAATGACTTCATCCATTTCAGTCGCATCAGACTTCAACACAACCTTTACAGTTGGTGCAATCTTAACAACTTCAGTTGCATAACCAATAAAAGATACACTCAAAGACTTGTCACCAGATTTAGTAGACAAGTCAAATTTACCATCCAAGTCAGTAATCGTACCGACCTTTGACGGTGTTGCCATAACAGTTGCGCCTACAATTGGAAGTCCCTCTTCATCCACAACTGTACCTTTCACTCTTGTTTGTGCGGATATAGTACCACAAACAAACACAGCAATCATTAGAAATAAAAATTTCAAATGTGTTACTTTCATACTGTTTAAGATTTTAATTAATAATGTTTATAGTAGATTGTAATATATTTCAATCTGTTGTCAATCAACACATCGACCCCACTCTTAGAGTGAAGACGGTTTTTCATGTAATTTCCCTTAATGTCCTTTTCTTAGAATTTAATTTTAACTGTTTGACCTTCATTAAACACTCTCGTAATCTTCTTATTATTGTCCAATAAGCGAATTTCCATCTTCATTTTCTTACCTGAAACACGGGTTACAACCACATCAAAATTCGATTCAAAAGCTCTGACATTACGCAAAGCCATGTTGTCCCATGCTTTAGGCATATTAGGTGTAATGTTGAACGAAGCAAATCCTGTCGGACGAATACCGAACATACCTTCTGTAATAACACGGCAATACAATCCACTTTCTGCAGAAAGATGTCTTTGTGAACCTTCTGGATAAGCTTCAATCGGATATGGAACATGCTCACCCAACAAACGGCGTTCGGAATAGTGTTTCAAGAAATCGTAAGCAACATCCGACTTTCCGGCTCTAAAAATACCTCTCAATGCATACAATGTAGAACGATCCCAGAATGTAGCACTTCCTTGCTCTGTCAACAAACCATCATTCATCAACAAATGCGGTGAAGTCAACGCTTCAATAGTACCTGTAGCGCGATCAAAGATATCAACAATCAATGGCATACAAATCCAAGAGCGCAACTTAGTATTGCCTTTATAATAACGGTAAGTGTCAAAACCACACATCTCAGCAGCAAAGTATTTGTCAATGTTAGCAGCCAATGTCTTAGCTTGCTTCAAATAAGTAGCCGCCTTTCCGCCATCGATACCCAACTCCTTGCAAATATATGAAGCAGACAACAATGCATCATAGTACAAAGATGAAGTACAAAGATTCGCTTCACCAGCAGGGAAACGACCTTCCAATTCGTCTGTATCCGACAAAACGACTCCTTCAGAATTCAAATTCTTCTTGCAATATTCCAAACACCATTCAATCAATGGCCACAATTCTTTGGCTGCTTTTTTATCACCTTTGGCCAACACATAACGAGATGCACCATAAGCAATCATCGCAGCATCACCTCTATCACCAGCACCGTTCCAAATATCAGTACCTTCAGCAATAATAGAACTTGGAATTGGCTTGAATTCATCGTTCATAAAACGAGCAAAGATCTTGAATGAATTAAGTGCCGATTCATTACCTACTTCATAGCCCAAGAACGGGAAGAAAGGATTTACATATTCAGCCTGGTCATTTGCCCAAATAGCTGCGTAATAAGATTCACCACCCGGTGCGTGCATATATCCACCCTTAGTCTTGAAAATACTTTCCGATGCTCTAATCTTAGCAAAACGGAATTCACGGTCAATTACATCGTCTGGAGTATCCAATACCAAATTCTCATCAATATTCTTCAAGAAACCGCGACGATGATTCAATTCTTCAACCGGATCTACAACCGCTTTTTGTTCAGTAGAACGATAAGCTTGGAAGACAGCGCTAAAATCCAGCTCTTCGCCCGGTTGCAAGACCTTAGTCGTTGGATTCAAGATTTCCGCACGAATAATGTAAGAACCATCCACACCCTTTTCCGGACGAGTAGTGAAATTCTGTGAGAATTCAGGAACAAGAACTGTAATCGGCTTTTTACTGATATTCTTGACATTATACAATTCACACATAACAGGTTTAGTTGGAGAAGGATAAATGATACGCTCCATCTGCAAAGTCGGCAACATAACTTTTCCAGCACCTAAACCCACATTAGCCTTACCTACAGCAAAAGTACTTACAACTCTCAACGAACCGTCAATTTCCAAATCCAACACTTGTTCTCGTTGCAAGTGCAAACCGTTTACGCTAATCAACGAAGGAATATCCGTCTTTACGCGTTGCATCAAACTTGCATGCGTATTGTTAGGAATAGTACGAAGCATTGGGAACACCAAAGAGCGTTCAGCCATGAAAGCCTTATCTTCAGTAACATTCCAACGCAATACAAATGACATCTGTTCACCACTCATCTCAATATGATCCGAATAAGCCTGCTTCAAATTAGGCAAATCCAACAGGATACCATTTGACTTATCAGACAAATTCCAATGCACTTGTGCCGACAAGTTAGCAAACAACATGCATACAAAAGTTAATAGTACTGATCTTTTCATCATTTATTTAAGATTTAATTATTTATTCATCGCTTTTTCTAACAACTGCAATTCTTCTGCAGTATAACATGTCTTTTCCACATCCTCACCAGCATATTTGGAAAGAACGGACAACAAGAATTTGAACTTATGCCAAGGAGTTGTCATAGCAGCAAAATCTTCCGATTTCATCATACGCAACTCACGGAAAGCCTTCTTATAGATTGTCCAACCATATTCTGACTTGATACGCATCAATGTATAATGAATTGCATCACCATTGTTTTCAGCCTTACCAGCACCAATTGTCTTATCATAAGCCAATTTATAGTAAGATGCATTTTCACCCACATACAAAGTCTTGTTTTGAGTCATAGCACCTTGAAGTTTTTCCAACGCATAAGACATTCTGAAGTTGGCAAAAATCTCATCGTTCCAATCCCAATCACTACAATCCACATTAAATACATGTCCTATTTCGTGCATCAAACCAAAGCACCAGTCCCCATATTCAGCATAGCGTTCCAATTGTACCTCATTTTTCACGCGACTGTTCCACAAAATAGGATTGCCAGCCAACGCCCAATATCCTCTTTCCATACCAGGAGTTGTCATAATAGTAATCATACGACCGTTATAAGGAACATTACCAACCAAATCCTTATAAGCTTCATAGACATCATCCCAATGGCCTAACAACTCAGCAACTTTTTCGTCTGAAATAGTAACCATTTCTTTCGGAAGAACAAATCTCACATATTTGCCTTCCTTAATATATAATTGCTTCGTCACATTTTCTACCTTCACATTGTCAAACCAAGCCTTACCTGAAGCCACTCCACCGTTGTAAGTTCCTTCTAAACCACCTAATGAACAGTATAAGCCGATAACTCCACTTTCCGGAACTTCTACATCCACATAAACTTCAGTCCAATCATTGGTACCATAAAGAAAGTCTGATGCATTCCAAATCTGGTCATCTACCGTAGAAGGAACAATAAACAGAACAGCACCGCGACCGTCCTTAACATCTTCAGTCTTCACCATAGCACTGAAGCGGTAAATATCACCTGGTATAAGACCTTCCATCATATATGAAGCACCCTTAGTTGCTTTCTGCTTGTTTTCTACAAACAAACAACGAGACCCATCTATTCCTTGGCGAACAAATGTTACCTTACCAACGGATGTCGTATCCTTTTTCCAATGCTTGCTATCAGCTGACTTATTGAAATTACACTGATAGATTGTAGTCTCCTCAGCTGTGCAAACCTGAAATGCACACCAAATGAACAATAAAGAAAAAAGTGTTCTCATAAAATATCAATCAAATCTATTATTTCTTAAACAATTCATTTTCAAGTATCTCCCATGTATCTGTACGGAAAGGTGCCAATGGAGTTCCCATGACTGTAAGAACATTCGCCTCGATGCAGTTACGGAAAGCATAACGCACAGCAACAGGATTCTTTACAGAATCAGACTCTACAGTAATACGGTCAGAAACAGGCCATGACAAACGCGCTTTTGCCGGATAGAACTTCCGATCATCGCCTGCCACTTCAAATCCCTTGACTGAAATTACCTTCATGTTTTTATCCACCCATGAGAAATTATGTCCTACCGCATCAAACTTATCGCTGTCAGCCATACCTTCAAAACGAAGAGTCACCTTAGAACCATCAATTTCCATTCCGGTGTATTTCGGAGATTCTGAAGCAAAACCTGTTACATCATAACTATGTTCCAATGCTATTCCAGCCATTCGTTCACCAACTTCACGCTTGAAAGGCGGATGAATGATAGAAGGAAAAGCAAGGTCTGTTGTAGGAGCGACATACACATTCTTCAAAGCCTTAGCTGCCTCATATTGTCCTTCAATAACTACTGGCAATGAAAGATATTCCGGTCCATCATAACGATATTGAACAAGTTGGGCACAAAGGAAAGGCATTTCATCATTTCCCCAAGCCTTACGCCAACATTGAATAAGAGAAGCAAACAACTTGCCATAATCAAATGCTCTATCACGATTTGACTCACCTTGATACCAGATAAAACCCTTAGCTGTAAAATTTATAATCGGATGAATCATTCCATTGTACATGCTTTGTGGAGCAAATCCATTTCCATCCGGTTGCAACGCATATTCTACATCAATACCTTGAGTGGCAGTAATAGCTTCGCGAGTCATCCAAACTTCAGCTTTGGTTCCACCCCAATACGAAGTAACCAAACCAACAGGAACTCCAAGCACATCACTCAACATGCGACCGAAGAAATAAGCGGTGGCACTACAATCTGCCACATTTTGTGGAGTAGGTAATTTCCATTCTCCCTTGCAATCATCCTGCAATTCGCCAATGCAATTACGGCCAACATTAAAAATACGGATATCCGGATGTGCATAAGCTTCTCTTATAGCTTCCACAGCCCCTTGCACAGGTTGGGCAACAAACCCTCTGATAGGCATTTCCATATTAGATTGCCCCCCACATACCCAAACTTCACCAAGCAAAATACCTTTCAAAGTCAATTTTTCACCATCTGAAAATTCAATTTCATAAGGGCCTCCTGCTTCAGCAGTAATCACTTTCAATTTCCAATTGCCATTGGCATCACTTTCTGTCTTGTACTTCTTGGCATTCCATGAAGTAACCACAGTAACAGCCCGGTTAGGCTGAGCCTTACCCCACAAATTCACTTCACTATTGCGTTGAAGCACCATGTTGTCGGCCAACACCGCCGGCAACTCTACCTTAGCTTGCATCGTACCATACGACAGACAAGCGATCAGCATACAAACTAATTTCAAGAGATTTTTTATCATCATGACTAATTCTTTTTTCAAAATTATTTAAGTGCTTTAACAATACCATCCGCCCAGAACTTAGCAAGCTGCTTTGCTCCTTTCGGAGTCGGATGCAGATAGAATGTACCAGCATTCCCCGGTTCCGGATAACAATATTTCTCGTAATTCTTTTCAAAGTAAGCAAATGCATCAACATCGCCCATCATAACATCATCGCGTTCTGCTGCCAATTCTTCCAAAACCGGTACATATCCCACCAAGCGATTCAAACCCTTCTGCAAATACATCGCTGCATTATAGGTATTAGGACTATACCAAATTGGGCGTTGGAAAATGAATTTAGCGTTAGGAGCAAGTTCTTTCAATGCCTCCATGATTACAATCAAATTCTTCTTGTAATCCTCATTGGATACAGGACTTCCAGTCGGGCCTGAACATGCACTATCATTTGTACCAAGCATGATTGAGAATACAATTGGAGCAGAAGTTTCTGCCTGGATTTCCTTTATTGCCTTTTCTACACGAGGGAAATAGCGCTTTGCCGAAGGGAGGAAATCGAATGTTGTTGCACCGCTCCATCCACAATTACGCCACACGATATTGGCTTTCAATTTCTTGCCAAGTATTTGAGATGTATATACAGGAGGAGCTGTCACATCACGCTTCTCATGCATAGCACCAAATGTAATACTATTGCCTATATAAATTATGGCAAAATCCTTATCACCATTACCTGCAAACATAGATGTAATTGCAAGCAATCCAACGAGCATTAACGACAAAACCTTACGCGTCATATTCATAGTATTTATTTTTTCGAAAAAATGATGGCGAAACCTCCGCCTGCTCCCATATCGATGTTCAATACATCAGCAGATGTTACCATCTGTTCCATCAACTTATAATCTTCCGCAACACGATCCACATTCAAGCCATCCTTATATATCTTAGCGACATATTCACCTTCAGGAAGGAAAGAAAGATTTACATCAATCGTGCGTGCATCCCAATCATTGTAAGCGCCTAAATAATAGTTATCACCCTTTTTGCGCCCCATCACCAGATAGTTGCCCAATTCACTCATATGGACAAATGTACTGTCAAACACAGCTGGTATACTATTAATGAAATAAGTCGTCTCGCTTTCGCGAATATAGTTAGTCGGCGAATCACACAATACAGCCAAAGGCATATCAAACACAATATATGCAGCCACCTGATGAGCACGAGTACCTTGACTCATCGGACGATGGTCAATGGAACGGAACATATCGCGAGTACGGTTCAACATCGCACCCGGAGTATAATCATGCGGGCCTGCTGTCTGTCTCATAAACGGAATCCAAAGATCGTTGTGCGCCATATCCGCTTTCTTCTGATCCGTCCACTTCAATTGCTCAAGACCAAAAACCGATTCAAAGTTTATCACATTCGGATAAGTACGATTCAACCCCTTTGGTACATAAACACCATGCAAGTTAAGCAACATGTTGTATTTAGCCGCAACAGCAGCCATGCTATAAGTGCGTTCAATCAGATGCTGGTCCTGTCGTTCAAAAAAATCCAATTTAAAACCAGCTACCCCCATCTTAGAATAATAAGCACAAACTTCTTCTGCCTGTTTGTCAAAAGCATCTCCCACCATCCATAAAATTAGGCGGATATTCTTTGTCTTGGCATATTCACAAAGCATCGGGATATCAAGAGCTGGATTGGCATCCATCACATTTCTATTATGATAAGAATACCACCCGTCATCAATCAGCACATAATCAAAATTATACTTGGCAGCGAAGTCTATATAATATTTATAGGTGTCATTATTAAATCCAACCTTAAAGTCTACATTATAGATTGAGCAATGATTCCACCAATCCCAAGTTGAGCGACCTGGTTTAATCCATGAAGTGTCTTCAATACGACAAGGAGATGCAAGTGCATATACCATGTTATTAACCGGCACCTGTTTTTCATCAGCAGCATATGCTACTATTCGCCAAGGATAAGCACGGTTTCCTTCAACCGAAGCAATATAAGGAGCGCGTTCCGACACACGCAATACACCATTGGATGTATCCTTATGTTTCAATGGATAAGGAGGAAATTCACCCACCAAACCAAGCTTTTCCTTATTATAGTTGACAAACATGCCTGGGTAATTCTCCACATCGGATTCCAACAAAATCACTTTTGCCGCATTATCGCAATGTAGCATAATCGGCATGAAACTTAATTTTCCCTCGTGATTCTTGAAATGAGACACAGGTTCTGTCTCATATTGTTTTTCAAAACTGGCAATATATTTATCCTTGAATAAATCGCTATAAGGAAGCGTCATTTGATAATCCTTGTCGAAATTGAATTCAACGACTTCGTTCTTAACCTTTATATCCTTCTTGAATGTTGTAAAAAGACGGTACGCCACACCATCATTAAAAGCCCGGGCTTCAATACCCCAGTTTCCATTCATCTTAAGAACAAGACTATTGTATTCACTTTCAATACTGCTTTGACGATAAAGAGGAGCTACAATTGTTTCTGCTTTTTTCCCTTTTCGAACACTTGAAACCTTAGGTTTTTCACCTAAGACCAAACCACCCTCCAACTCGAGGGCAATACACGAAGGAGCGACCAAAGTCACATCACCAGCCTTAACCGTATAAGTAACCTTTTCGCCAACTCCAAACGTCATTGTAAGATTACCATCTGGACTTACAACCGTATAATCCTTTGCCGAAAGTATAGCACTCAAGCACAAGAAAAAAGTACAAACCAAATGTCTCATATATTAAAAGTCTATTTCCCCAATACAAAGATAGGTAAATTCTGTTAAATTTCAAAGTTTTTCACATAAGTCCACTAAATAAAATCAAAGCCATTTTACGATATATTTACATCCGAATCTTTTTCCCATAATTCCCCAATAAAACAAAAGAAAGTCATTTCAATCCATGAAAGAAAAATATCAAGGACTTTTCTGAAAAAGCCTTGACGAAATCTTCATTTTGTCAAGAGAAAAAAGAAAAACGACAAAGCGTTTTTATCCCCAACAGATGACCGGTCAAAAGTGACATAAAAACATCTTTGCACATCCATTTTTTTTTTATAACTTGCGCTCTAAATCAATGAATCGCTTAATTCGACTATCTACACTGTTTGATACTAATTAAAAATATTAAACAATTATTTTATCTCGAAAAACAACAATAAAAATAAATTTTTAAAAATCACACTATGAAAAAAATGGTATTATTACCCATCCTGCTCATGGCGGTAGGTGCGGTAAGTGCAGAGAATTATCTCATCTCCACAAGAAAGACCTCTTTGCTCATAACAGCAGAAAAAGGCGAAAAACCCTTGTATCAATATTACGGTTCCCGCATTGAACAAACAGAAATCCAAGGAATCTTTGATGCCGGTCTTGCCTTGAATGCAGAAACATACCCTGCATTCGGCGTAAAAACCGCAAATGAAAAAGCCATCGCCGTCCAACATAATGATGGAAACATGACGCTTGACCTAGCCATAACAGATGTGCGCCAATTTTCTGAAAACGATGCAGACATTACTGAAATCACTTTAAAAGACAAAGTTTATCCTTTCGGAGTCAAGCAGTATTTCAAAGCCTACAAAGGTACTGACATCATCAGTACATGGGTTGAAATAGAAAACCAAGGCAAGAAACCTGTTACCCTTCATCGTTTTGCATCCGCTTTCTTACCGTTGCAACGAGGAGACAATTGGATGACACATTTCCATGGATTCTGGGGAGCAGAGCACACCATGGCGGAAGAACAGTTGACAAACGGGCAAAAAACAATTTCCAACAAAGATGGAATGTGTAATACTGAACAAGACAACCCTTCCTTCCTCCTTTCGATGAACGGAAAAGCAGGAGAAGAACATGGACATGTGTTTGGTGGCACACTTGCATGGACAGGCAACTACCTTATAAAAGTCATTGCTTCCAACACTGCATTATCAATTAGTGCTGGCATTAACGAAGAAACGTCTTTTTACAAACTTGAAAAGAATGAAGTGTTTACAACTCCTGAATTTTGCATGACTTATAGTACAACAGGTAAAGGTGGCGTAAGCCGTGCATTCCATCGTTGGGCTCGCAAATATAAATTATGGGAAGGTGATGTAGCGGAAGACATTCTTTTGAACAGTTGGGAAGGTGTATACTTCAAGGTTAACCAAAAAGAGATGGACGACATGATGAGAGAATTCTCTGCCATCGGTGGTGAACTGTTTGTGATGGACGACGGTTGGTTTGGTGATAAATATCCTCGGAACAACGGTTCCACCTCACTCGGAGACTGGGTGGTATGTAAAGAAAAGCTTCCAGAAGGTATTGGTGGCCTCATCGCCTCAGCCAAGAACCACAACATCAAATTCGGTATCTGGATTGAGCCGGAAAGTTCCAACACACAAAGTGAACTTTTCGAGAACAAACCTAAATGGATTCTTCGTGCAGACAACCGCCCTGTTTCTACAGGCCGTGGAGGTACACAAGTCATCCTCGATTTGTCCAATCCGGAAGTACAAGATTTTGTTTTCGGTGTAGTTGATTCATTAATGACCAACTTCCCAGAAATCAAATACATGAAATGGGATGCCAACTGCATGGTACAAGATTACGGTTCCTATTATTTGCCTAAAGACAAGCAATCGCATATTTACATTGAATACCATCGTGGGTTACGCAAGGTTGTTGAACGCATCCGCGCAAAATATCCTAAACTCGTGATGCAAGCATGTGCTGGTGGTGGAGGCCGTGTAAACTATGGTTGGTTACCATATTTTAACGAATTTTGGACAAGTGATGATACGGATGCATTACAACGCATTTATTTGCAATGGGGAGTATCCAATTTCTATCCAGCTATTGCAATGGCATCACATGTCAGTGCAGACAAAAATCACCAAACAGGCCGTCGCATACCTTTGAAATTCCGTTTTGATGTTGCCATGTCAGGCCGTTTGGGTATGGAAATCCAACCGAAAGACATGTCAGACACTGACAAAGCTTTCGCAAAACGCGCTATTGCAGCTTACAAGACCATTCGTCCAGTTGTCCAATTCGGAGACCTTTATCGACTCGTTTCACCATATGACAACAAAGGACTTGCATCATTAATGTATATCACACCTGAACAAAATGAAGCCGTATTCTATGTATACAAGACAGCTCATTTCATCAACTCAATTATCCCAACCGTTAAAATGGCCGGTCTTGACCCTAACAAGAAATACAAAGTTAAAGATCTGACTCCAGTAGATGAGAACAAGCCTTGTTCATTGGACGGTAAAACTTTTACCGGCAAAATGCTGATGGAAGAAGGCCTAGCCATGAAGACACTCCTTAAATCAGAGTATTCAAGTGTAGCCTTGCAACTTGTAGAAGTAAAGTAATAAGCAACAATTTTAACTATCATGATTATAAGAAAAAGTTTAGCCTTTGCATCCTGTACCATAGGGATGCTATTGGCTTCATGCAATTCTCACCCCCAACAAGAAATTTCCGTAGAGAAATTCGGGGCCATACCCAATGACGGAATCAATGATTTTGAAGCCCTTCGTGCGGCAACAGACTATTGCCGTCAAAATCCTGGTTCAACTTTATTCTTCCCTCCGGGAAAATATGACATTGACAATGAAAAGGCACGCAAAATAGAATTCGAAGCTATCAGCGGCGCCTATGGTGAAAATGTACAAGGAACATTGTTCAAGCCGGACGGTCCTTATGTAACAGCACTTGATCTCAAGAATTGTAACCAAACAACAGTCAAAGCCCATGGTGCAACTTTGTTTTTACATGGCTGGTATGAAGTTATTACCATCCAAGGGGCGAAAGACGTAAATATTGAAGGGATTTCCATCTTATATAACCGTCCACCTTCAACTATCGGACGCATTGTTAAAAGCACTGAAGAATGGTTTGAAGCTGAATTTGACACAGATCGATACCGTTTTATTGACAATAAAGTAACAGGACGCCTCCACTTTTTTGACCCTGTACGAAACAGATTATACACAAGTAAAAGAACAACAAAGAAAGAATTAATTGCTCCAGGGAAAATACGCTTTGAGACAAAAACAGCACCAGCTGTGGGAGATTATTTTGTCCTACGCCACGGGGGACACTACCGTCCTGCCATTATGGTCAAGGAATGCAAGAATGTCACTTTTCGAGATGTAAAGATTCATAGTCAACCAGGTATGGGTATTGTTGGACATTTAACCAAGAATATCATGATTGACAACCTACAAGTTGTTCCGGAAGTAGGCAGTGTCATTTCATCCAATACTGATGCAACACATTTCACATCTTGTTCAGGTACTATCACCATCCAAAACTCCAAATTCAAAGGACAAGGTGATGACTGCACAAACATTCATGGTTACTATTATCGTATGTATCCTGAAGGTGACAAAAAAGTGGAAATTAGAATCGAAGGAGCTGATCTACATGCCCTTTCACTTGATTATCCTCAAATTGGAGACACAATGGTTGTCATCAACAACAAGAACATGTCGGAACAAGGACGCTATCTGGTTCATAGTGTAGATACCTCTTCCGTTGATTGGAAAGTAGTTATTGGATTGGACAAAAATATTGATGTAGAAAGCCTTGACAATTACTATATGTGGAATTATTCGCGTTTCCCTAAAGTGCGTATTTATAACAACTCAGTACACAGCCATTTAGCTCGTTCATTCTTAATCAAAAGTCGCGATGTAATCATTGCAAAGAACTGCATCCTCAATAGTACAATCACAGCCATCAAACTTGGAGCAGAACTTAGCTGGAGAGAAAGCGGTCCTGCAGAGAATGTACTTGTCGAAGAGAACTACATCACCGGATGCGGATATGCAGCTGGAACATCCGTACCTTCTTGCATTACATTAAGTACAGAAGCACGCGAATTACCTCCTTATCTGAACAAGAATATCATTATCCGTAACAATATATTTGATACAGATAAAGATGTAGCTATCCTCTTGAAAGATGCTGAAAACATTGTCATAGAAAATAATATGGCAAACAAAAAAGACTATGTAAAGATGGAGAATTGTCAAAATGTAACTATCGCACAATAGTTCTCCACTATTTTTATCTATAAAAATGCCATATTACCCAAAAGATAATATGGCATTTTCTATTTTAGAACATGACCACTCAAGAATGGCTTTATCCCAATATTCATTATTTACTCAAATCTTTTATACGAATATTGCGGAATTTTACACCTGTGCCATGTCCACAAAAACTAATATGCCCCTTCTTGTTGAACAAACCCGGATGATTATATTTATCTACTGTATATGGATTTCTTTTACTGCCATCTTCTGAAACATTATGGCCTTGACAAGCTTCACGAATATTGCCATCAAGAATGATTTCACCATTTACAATTACAGTAATATGATCACCCTGAACACGAATTTCTTCTTTATTCCATTCACCCAATGGAGGGAATTTAACTCTTTTTGCAGGGATAATTCCATATACTGAACCATGTTGTTGATATTCACGAAGATTTTTATAAATAGGAGCATCGTGATCCAATATTTGAATCTCCATACCTTCATAAGCCGCATCCACACCCATTGGAGTACGGACACCTACACCATTATTTGCTCCTTCACGCGTAAATGCAAACTCGAAACGATAAATAAAATCACTATATTCCTTAATCGTATAAAGATTTCCTATTCCACCATATTGAGCTGAAACATAAATAAAACCATTTTCAGGAACATAATCTACCGTATTTCCAGTCCATTTATGCATAGAAGTTCCATCGAATAATACTTCAAAACCTTCCTCTTCTTCTGCTGCAGAAAGTTTAAATATCGGAGTTGAAGGCAATTCACGAATATACATCTCACGGAATTCTATTGGGGTACCTTCACCAATCAATATCAGTTGTCCTTCGATAAATGCTGGAATATTTCTATCACATACATTTTCAAGAATAACATTCTGAGTTGTTTCAACACCGTTGACATTTACAGTAACTCGATCATTTAATACCTTTACATATACCGTATTCCAGTCGCCTGCAGGATTATCAGCTACTTTAATAGGAATATTCTTATTCTTTTCATTGCCCGACAATGCACCAGACTTTTCACCACCCAAATCGATTTGTGGAATAGAGCGTACACCAAGACCAGCCTTACCTTCGCCCTTCCATTCGAACATCAATTCGAAGTTTTCATAGTTCTTGCCAGAACCCATAGTAGCGGCAGCACCACCAGCATAAGCCATACCAGTTTCAGTAGCAGCCCATACCTGAGCAGCAGTAGCGGCAGCAGCAACTTCAGCCTTCTTGATCTTCTTAGCTTTCATAGCAGCCTTTTCAACTGGGTTCAAAGCTACTACAGACCATGTTTCGTTTCCAAATACCGGTGCGTATGCAGCTTCAGGAAGCTTCTGAAGAAGAGACTTGAGGTCGTCGATAGCATAACCAGCATCAGCGTCACCGATACCCTTGAACACTTCGATAGCCTTTTCCATAGCCTTACGAACAGGTTCACCACCGAAGTTACCAGTGTTCTTAGAAGCGATGTTACGGATAGCCTGAGCAGCAGCTTCAGCAGTAGCCTTGTTATCCAAGAATTTTTCAGCTATCAACAAAGCCTGATATGTGTTAGTACCACCCAACAAAGACAACAAGTTACTTTGTACCTTTGTATCTGTTGCAATTTCCAAAGCCTTGCGATACAACTGGTACTTACGTACAAATTTATTAGCAGACTTATCAACGATATAAGTATAACGATCCAAAGCTGCTTGAGCGTTCGCCTTATCATTTATAGCGATATTATAAAGAACATCTATCATTTCTACATTGTCGACAGACAATAAAGCAACAAAAGCCTCCGTTTTATAATTACCGTTGTAACCTTTCAAGATTTCTACAATAGCCTCAGAATTTCCTACTTGCGCTAATACAGGATAATATAAAGATACATTAGCAGCCTCATTCACATAGGGCATTACTGTTGCAAATTGCTGATCTGCCGATAAACTAATCAATGCGTTTTTCAATGCATTTTGGATATCTACCGTATGCTCTCCACCATCTTTTTCAATCAAATCACACAAACGACCAAAATCAGATGGTCCAACAACGCCAGCTAAAGCTTTGTAAGCGGCAGCGCTTGTCTCAGCATCGTCAGATTTCAACATTTCAAAAACTTTGTCTGCTGCATCTTCCATGCTTCGAGTAGCAGCAAGTTCCAAGGCTGCTATCTGAGTTATTTTATCAGCAGAAAGTGCTTTAATAATACCATCGTTTATTTTACCATTGAATGACAACAAAGCAGCATTAGCAGCCTGAGCATTCTTACCGCTCAATTGGGCAACCAATGCCTCTAAAGCAACATCACCACCAATCTTACTTGCAGCAGCAATAGCAGCCAAAGCTATTTCGTTGTTAGCTGAATTCATGTTAGCTACGACAGCATCAATCTGCGATACAACATGATTCGTGCCGAACCAATTCAATACATCTACCTTTACTTCCTTATCATTTTTCAACTTCAAAGTTTTGGCTACAGCAGAATACCATGCTTCGTCAGCGAAATTTTCAGACAAACGAAGAGCATTTACGCGATATTCCCGATTATTGTCAGCCAACGCAGCCAAAACCAAATTCTTAGCTTTAACACCTTCAGCAAAAACAATAGATTCAAGACCTGCCCCACGGACATATGCCTTGTCTGTAACCTTCAACAAAGCCTTTGCTGCAGCAATAGCAGTCTTGTCTTTTTGGGCAGCCAATTTCTGAATCAAACGCAAATAGGAGGCTGTTACATCAGTTTCAGGAATCCATTCATATTTCACAGCCTTTGCTGCAGCCCCCAAAACAGGAAGAGACTTCGCTGTGCCGATGATACCCAATGCATGATTAATAGCTTTAGCAGTTGGGACATCAGCATCCTTCAACCAACCTAGCAAAGTTGCTTCAGCAGCTTCCAGCTTCTTATCACCAGCGGCATACGCCAATTTTATGCGACAAGCGCCATCATTTTTTATCAAATCAAGAAGCATCTCTTCTGTACCCTCAGTCATAGCCAAGCCGTTAATAGCCCAATCAGCCAAATAGCTGTCCTTTACATATTTCAAAAAGAATGGTCCATCTTCAGCTGTAGCACAACGTTGGAACATATTCATCAAGAAAGCCTTATTTACATTGTCTGTACAGTTATCAATAGACTGCATCAATCCTTTTCTTACCTCAAGTTTTTCAGCAGCTTTATCCGGACCTGTAACATAAGAAACCAAACCATACAACGCATATTCAAATACTGCATTCTTTCCTTGTTCAGCTGGAACAAGCATACTGGCTAATTGAACGATACCATCAGCACCTGTTGATGCCAATTCTTTCATCACATTATCATAAGTCTTCTGCTTCGAAGCCGGAAGCTGATCCAATGCATCAGCCACGATAGTGGCAGTTGTACGTTGGCGAGCGTCTTGTGCCACAGCGCTCCACGGCAACAATGCCGCAAGAGCCAATATCATAAATATTTTTTTCATATCTTTAGTTTTTCATCATAAATAGTTTAAAGCTTCCACGGTGCTCTCATTGGTTGGTCAATTAAACAATTTGCAGCATCGTCGTTGATGAACCGTTGTGCCACCGGATCAAAATGCAATGTACGATTCAAACGAAGTGCACAAAGCCCCATATTCACCACATTACAACTACGATGACCATTCATCTCATTCAAAGCAAATAATTCACGATTCTTAACACACTTGATAAAATCCGTATTCTGTGGTTCCGGGTCAGGCAGGTCAGCGATAATATTCATAATATCTGGAGCTGGTTTGCCGTTAAGTTCACATTCGAAACCTTTATATACCTTACCCTTTGGACCTTCTATGTATGGAACCTTGTTACCACTCTCAAAGCCTTCACCCTCTAATACAATCTGACAACCGTCTTCGTAAGTATAAGTAATCTTACGCCAGATGCCAATAGCATCCGAATGTTGCTGAGGAGCATCCACTTCTACCTTAATTGGATTGGTATCATCCTTACCTAAGATGTATTGAACAGGATCTATATAATGCTGTCCCATATCACCTAAACCACCTCCATCGTAATCCCAATAACCACGGAAAGTTGAATGCACTCGATGAGGATGATATGGCTTGTATTGAGCAGGTCCTAACCACATATCATAATCTAGTTCTGCAGGAACTGGCTCCGGAACCAAATTTTCCTTACCAATCCAAAAGAATTTCCACGCAAATCCAGTGGCACCCGAAATTGTTACCTTTAAAGGCCATCCCAATAAACCACTGTCGACCAATTTCTTCAAAGGTTCAACGGTTGTACCCAAACCATAAAAGTTATCTTCAAAACGGAACCAAGTATTCAAGCGGAATATACGATTATTCTGCTTAACAGCCTCAACTACACGCTTTCCCTCACCAATGGTGCGTGTCATTGGTTTTTCACAAAAAATATCCTTCCCCGCTTTAGCTGCTTCAATAGCCATCAAAGCATGCCAATGAGGAGGGGTAGCAATATGAACAATGTCCACATTTGGGTCCTTTATCAAATCACGGAAATCATGATATGTTTTCAATGTTTCATTGAACTTCTTCTTACCTAACTCTACCGCTCTCTCAAGATGTTTCTTATCTACATCACAAATTGAAACCAAACGACATCTTTCATCACTCGCAAAATGATATCGGCTTCTACCAATACCCCCCACACCAATGACTCCTCTTGTCAACTGATCACTCGGAGCAATATGGTTAGTTCCGCCCAAGACCTTACTCGGTACGATTGAAAAGAGGGCCAAACCACCAGTGGCTTTCAAAAAATCTCTTCTGTTAGTTCCCATAGTATAATATGATTTAAACAATTGTATTCAATAGTAAAAATTAGAGTCTTATCACCTTGATGTCACGCCATTGAACCTTGATGCCGCCACCGTCATGGATCTGGAGAGCGATACGGCCTTGAGCAGCACCGATCTTTTCGTCAGTGAAGTCAGTCATCGGTTCACCGTTCAACCAAGTCTGTACATGGTCGCCTTCTACGCGGATGCGCAATGTGTTCCAGTCGCCCGGCTTCAAGATGTTTTCCTTTTCGTCTGGAATCTGAACCAACCAGCCACGGCCGTATGATTCATAG
>JAEIGA010003577.1_pt1 | contig 24275 bp, 20 predicted proteins | sample 9270691 | NCBI WGS metagenome assembly JAEIGA01 (sample SAMN17057246, study PRJNA624740) | gut metagenome | biome: biome; isolation source: fecal sample | host: Bos grunniens | place: China: Xizang | collected 2019 | reverse complement strand
TGCGCTGCATAACCTACAGAATACATCACTCGTGTATCGAGACGCAAGTCGGCAGCGGTTGCACATGCCGAACCTACTGCAATACCCACATCAATAGTATTCATTGCACAAGGTACACCCTCGGGGCGCTCGTCACATGTGGCAGCACCACAATAGGCGCAATTCAGCCCCATGGCAAGTGCACGCGAGCCGATAAGCACAACAGCATCGGCCGAAAGTATATTTTCGGCATCGCGCACAAGACCGTTCCTCTCACTGCGCTGCAGTCCTATCTCTCTAAGTCCATTGCTCAACACTTGTATATCTTCGTCGGTGACAAGCATCACTTCAATAATGTCGCATCCCTTAGCCTTAGGTGCAGTGCGTGCAGCTGTTATCATACGCTTTGCTCCTTCAACCACCAGCTGACGGCGGATATCCCTTTCGTTGTATATCATAATTGAAAATTTATTATTATTTTAATACTCTTAATGCATCAGTTACAACAAGTGCAACCTATTCCAATATATAATTCGCAAATGTAGTATAATAGTTTCTAAAATGAAATAGTTTGAATAAAATAATGCAGCGCTGTATCCATGTATGTGGTTGCTTCTCTAATCTTTATCAATTATTATGCAAGTAATAATGTTGGTTTGGTTCCTGTATATGGGGACGTGATGGATGGCGAGGCGTTAAGGATTCTTGGCGAGCTCCATCCTGAAAAAGAGATTGTCCCTATCAATGGCGAAGTCATTGCCTTGTTAGGTGGTGGTATCCACTGCGTAACGCAACAGCAGCCCCTTTTTTAGCAAGTATTTGTTTCCTATAAGATATACTTTGAGTAAATCTTAAACTTACAGATGTATTAGATTGCTTTAAAGTGCTCACTTGCAGTAAATATTATATTGTATTATTGCCGTAAATAAATTATCAAATTTGCGAATAATTCGCAATAATATGCTATATTTGCATAAATATTGAACTTACACCTCTGAGAGATTTGTTATAGTAATGAAGATAGAATTTAATGATTATGCATTAGAGGAATTATATGTAAATGGTACAACGACAAACAGCCAATATCGTAGATTGTCAAAAGATGTCATAAGGCAATATATAAAAGTTGTAAACTATTTAAGGGCTGTCCGTCGCATAGAAGACCTCTTTTGCATTAAGTCACTCCATTATGAAAAGAAAAAAGGAGATTTAAATGGTGTTGATGCTGTTTGGATTAACAAGCAGTACCGTTTACTGTTTTACAGTTCTCACGACCATGAAGGTATAGTAGTTAATGCATTATTAATTGAGATATCAAAGCATTATGAATAAAGAAATGTTGACCCCGTTTGTTGCGACTCATCCCGGAGAGATGATAAAGGATGAATTAAAGGAAAGAAAAATGACTCAGAAACAGTTATCGGCTCTAACAGATATCAAGGCTTCTGTTTTGAGCGAAACAATCAATGGCAAACGTTCCGTTTCATTGAATGTTGCTGTTGCTCTTGAAAAAGTTTTGGGTATTCCAGCAGATGTTTGGATGAATATGCAAACGCAATACGATCTTGATGTTGCCAATGTTGCAACTCGTGGCAATGAAAGAGAAACAGTAGAGGTAACAATTCCTATACAAGACCGTAAACTGTTAAAGGAGATTGCCCGTAGGTTCGGTTGGGCATGTATGCTGTGATTCTTGTTTAAGCTACATAAATATTACAGATCCCCCGAAAACCTATTATCAGGCTATTCGGGGGATCTGTTTATTATAGTACTTACCGATAAAGCACTATCTTATCTTCGTTGAGTGAACGTTTGACATCTATAAGACGCTGGTTACTGCTGCCGCGAAAGAGCAGGCTTTCGTCTTTAAGTTCATTTATAAATGGTCCGTCGACAAGCACATCGACAAGCTCAAGCAATGCACGTTGTTTCTCGTTCTTTAGTATATTCTCGAAAAGGAAACCGGTGTAGCACCAGATGTTCTTTTCTGTGCGCTCTTTTATCAAACGGGCAAGTGATGCGAACCCTTCGGGCTGGAACATGGGGTCTCCGCCACTGAAGGTCACATCCGAGAAGGGCGCACGCTCAATCACGCTCATTATCTCTTCGATATCCATTGCCTCGCCATTGGCAATATCCCACGATTGGGGATTATGACATCCTGCGCAATGGTTAGGACATCCTGCACAATATACCGATGTGCGGAAACCCGGCCCGTCGACAGTGGTGTCTTCTACAATCTTCAGTATTGAGAGCGTTGTTGCCATTGGCTTTTTCTTTGCGCTTAGTCGTGGATGACGCGGTCGTTTAGCTCCGATAACTTTGCGCTGTTCCAACGGTCGGTTGTGCCTACAAGATATCCTGTGATGCGTTGCAGGCGGTCGATTGCTTTGCTGCCGCACTTGGGACATTCTGTAAGGTTGGCTGTAGCGTTCTCATATCCGCAGTTCATACATCTGTTGCGGTTGTGGTTTACTGAGCCGTAGCCGATGTTATACTTGTCCATCATATCCACTACACGCATTATTGCCTCGGGGTTATGGGTTGCGTCGCCATCGACCTCGACATAGAAGATATGTCCTCCTGTGGTGAGTTCGTGATATGGACCCTCGACCTGTGCTTTGTGATGTGCGCTGCACTTGTAATATACCGGTACATGGTTCGAGTTGGTATAGTAGTCGCGGTCGGTAATACCGGGCAGCACACCGAACTTTTTGCGGTCGATACGTGTAAACTTACCCGACAGTCCCTCGGCAGGTGTGGCAAGCACACTGTAGTTGTGCTGATACTGCTCGGAGAACTGGTTGGCTCTGTCGCGCATATATGTAATGATGCGCAAGCCCAGTTCCTGTGCCTCTTCGCTCTGGCCATGATGCTTGCCTGTAAGTGCCACAAGACACTCGGCAAGGCCTATGAAACCTATTCCTAATGTACCTTGGTTGATTACCGATGATATTGTGTCGCCGGGCTTGAGGTTTTCGCATCCGTTCCATAACACTGACATGAGCAAGGGGAACTGCTTGGCAAAGGCTGTGCGTTGGAATTCCATTCGCTCGTGTAACTGACGTGCTGTGATTTCGAGCAGGTTGTCGAGCTTTGCAAAGAACTGTGCAATGCGCAACTCCTTGTCCTCGATATTCATACATTCGATAGCCAGACGTACGATGTTTATTGTAGAGAATGAGAGGTTTCCACGACCCACAGAGGTTTTCATTCCAAAACGATTCTCGAAAACTCGTGTACGGCAACCCATAGTTGCTACTTCGTGTATATAGCGTTTAGGGTCGTCGGCACGCCATTCGCTGTTCTGGTTGAATGTGGCGTCCAAGTTTAGGAAGTTGGGGAAGAAGCGACGTGCCGACACCTTGCATGCAAGTGTGTAAAGGTCGTAGTTGCGGTCCTCGGGCAGATAGCTTACACCACGTTTCTTTTTCCATATCTGTATAGGGAATATCGCAGTCTCGCCGTTGCCAACACCTTCATATGTGCTGTTCAGAAGCTCGCGTATGATGCAGCGACCCTCGGCCGATGTATCTGTTCCGTAATTTATTGAGCTGAAGACAACCTGATTACCTCCACGCGAGTGTATAGTGTTCATATTGTGTATGAATGCCTCCATTGACTGGTGAACACGCCTTACCGTCTTGTTTATGGCATGCTGCAGAATTCTCTCTTCGCCTACAAGGCCAATGAGAGGACGTGATACGTAATCGCCGATTTCTTTGTTGTAAAGATGGCTGTAATCTTTGCCGTATACCTCTTCGAGGGCCTTTACCTCTTCGATGAAACTGCTGCGCACAAATGGTGCAAGATAGAAATCGAATGCCGGGATAGCCTGTCCGCCGTGCATCTCGTTCTGTGCAGTCTCCATGGAGATACATGCCATTATGCTGGCTGTCTCTATGCGCTTTGCAGGACGCGATTCGCTATGTCCGGCCGAGAATCCTCCAATCAGAATCTTATCGAGCGGATGTTGTATACATGTGAGGCTCTTAGTGGGGTAGTAGTCTTTGTCGTGGATGTGCAGATAGTTGTTCTTGACTGCAGCTGTTGTATCTTCGCTAAGCAGATAGTCGTCGACGAAGGGCTTTGTTGTCTCGCTTGCAAACTTCATCATCATGCCTGCCGGTGTGTCGGCATTCATGTTGGCATTCTCGCGTGTTACATCGTTCGATTTGATGTTGATGATTTCGAGGAAGATGTCGCGCGTCTTTGCCTTGCGTGCTATGCGACGCTGGTTACGATAGGCGATATATTTCTGTGCTACATCCTTACGGCTACTCTTCATAAGCTCAACCTCGACCATATCCTGGATGGCCTCTACGGTCATCTGTGCATCGCCATAGAACGATATACGATCGGCTATCTGACGAATAAGCTGCATGTCCTCGCCCAATTCGGTGTGCAGCATGGCTTTTCTTATGGCTGTTACAATCTTCTCTTCGTTGAAACCTACAATACGGCCATCTCTCTTGACTACTGTTAGAATCATTTTTCTTTTTGCAAAATTAAATATGATGCATTTTTTCGTACAGCCGCGCCAATCCACGAGCAACGGATGCCTTTAAGAATAGGCAGGTCTTCTGACTTCCTTCTTGCGACAGTGCCTTCCCGACGGTTGATTGTCAGTGGCATATATGATACTGCGCAATATAATAAAGGTACACAGCAGCGGGACTGTACAGGATTCTCACCTGTTTCCCTTTTAATCGGACATACGTATAAACGTATGAACTGAACCTATACTGTCTGCGAAGATAAGAAAAATATGCAGCAACAGACAAAATAAAACCCCACTATTTATCAACAAAAAATATGTCCGCCGAAAAATTTTTGTAATTATTTTGTAGTTTTGCGGCTCCCGATGCGTCTAACATACGTAAGAATTGAATTGATAATGGATAAACTTGAACTTGAATTTACAAATCTCGCAAAGGAATATAAGGATACGATATATAGTGTCTGCTATATGTTCTCGGACGACAGCGACGAGGTTGCCGACCTCTTTCAGATGTGTCTGATAAACCTGTGGAAGGGATTGTCGGGATTCAAAGGCGAGAGTACAAAGGCTACATGGGTGTGGCGTGTGAGCCTGAACACATGTATATCGGCCGACAGAAAGCGCCATAAGGGAACGGCTGTTCCGCTGACGATGGATATAAATCTTTTCGAGGACAGCGACGAGGATTCACGACAGATTCAGATGCTGCGTAACCGCATCAAGAAATTGGGACCGTTCGACCGGGCCATAGTGCTGTTGTGGCTCGAAAACATAAGCTACGAAGAGATAGGTTCTATAGTGGGAATGAGTGCAAAGAATGTATCGGTGCGCCTTGTACGCATAAGAGAGAAACTAAAGAATATGTCAAACGAGTAAAAACACTGTTCTATCATGGATAACAACAAACTATACAACGATTTTGAGGAGATGAAAGAGCAGATGTCTCTTCTTAAAAATAAACTTGCAAAGCAGAGTCTTATAAACGAAAAACTTATACGACAGAGCATGAGCAATAACCAGTCGTATATAAACAGACAGGGACGCAGTAGCATTATAACAGCCTTTGTGACAATACCTTTAGGCATAGCTGTTTTTGCCCTTTATGGTTTTTCGATATATTTCTGTATCATCACAGCTGCAATACTTGCGTTTGCAGTATACAAGATGTGGCGATTGCATAAGACTCTTTGGGACCTCGATTTTACAAACTGCGACCTCATTACCATAGGCGAACAGACTCAGAAACTGAAGAAGAACTACACCAACTGGCCTAAATATTCAATACCTGTATTTCTTGTATGGCTGCTGCTTATATACATGGAATACAATCATATGCCATGGAGCGACACAGTGCATAGCCTTGGTATAGGTGCATTTGTGGGAGGTGCTTTGGGAACTATATGCGGCTACATAGCCGACCGCAAGGTGATTAGAAAAGCCAATGAGATACTTAAATACATAGAGGAGATACGCTCTGGGGAATGATGCCTTGCAAGCCGATAACAACTCACTTCGTCTAATGATGTCTGCATATACATAAATAATAGTGTTAATATTTTTAAACAAAAAGCTATTATTTGAACAAATGTGCTAATTTTGCCAAGATTAAGAGAAGTGAATTGTATAAATCTGATATTTTATTTAATTTAATAACTCAATTATGAAGAAACTATTCTTTACCATTGCAATGTTATTTGTTGTAGTGGTAACATTTGGACAGACACAACTGCCGAATGATCCGACTGTAAAAGTTGGCAAGTTGGAGAACGGACTTACCTATTACATCCGTCACAATGCACTGCCTGCAGAGCGTGCCGAGTTCTACCTTGCTACAAATGTAGGTGCTTTTCAGGAAGCTGACGACCAAGATGGTCTTGCTCACTTCCTCGAACACATGTGTTTCAATGGTACAAAGAATTTCCCCGAGAAGGGTATTCTCGACTATCTGCGCAGTATAGGTGCCGAGTTTGGCCGTAACATCAATGCCTCTACCGGTTTTGAGCAGACAAGCTATATGCTCAACAATATCCCTGTGATACGCGAGGGTATCATCGACTCATGTCTTTTGGTTCTTCACGACTATTCACATTATGTGACATGCGATCCTAAGGAAATTGATGCCGAGCGTGGTGTTATCCTTGAGGAGCGTCGTAGCCGTCGCAATGCCGACTGGCGTATGTTCGAAAAGTCACTTCCTTACTATTTCGGTGACACTCAGATGGCACGCCGTACACTTATCGGCGGCGAGGAGCAGTTGAAGACTTTCAAGTACGAGAGCCTTACCAACTTCTACCGCACATGGTACAACCCCGACATGCAGGCTGTAATTGTTGTAGGTGATATCGACGTGAACAAGGTTGAAGAGAAGATTAAAAATATCTTCGGCCAGATTCCCGCTCCTGCACAGCCTACAGTGAAACCTCTTATTCAGATTCCCGATAACGATGCTCCCAAGGTAGGTATATTTACCGACCCCGAGGCTACAAGCTCTTCTGTCGAGATTCTGTGGCGTACAGCACCCCTTCCTCGCGAGTTCCGTGCAACCGATGTTGCATTTGCAAACAATATAATCAAGCAGATTGTAGGCTTGGTAATGAGTGAGCGTTTCGACGATATCACATCAAAGGCTGATGCTCCCTTTATCAATGCAAGCTTCGGAATAGGTGCTTTGTGTGAATCGAGCGATGCCGTACAGGGTAGTGTAACCTTCAAGGATGGTGAAGCACTTACAGCATTCAAGGCATTCATGTATGAACTTGAGAAGATGAAACGCTATGGATTTACCGAAGGCGAAATAGAGCGTGCCAAGGAGAAGATAAAGAGCAGTCTCGAGAAGAGAGTAACTGCAGCAGACAGCCGTAAGAACGGTGAACTCGTTTATCCTTTGCTCAACAACTTCTTCAAGGGCGACTATTATCTCGAGCCCAATATGCAGTTGCAGATGGCACAAGCTATGATGACACAGCTCTCGGCTCCCATATTCAAGCAGTTGACAGCACAGCTCATTGGCGAAAAGAATTGTGTAATCATATCTACAGCGCCCGAGCGCGAGGGATTGACACAGCCCACAGAGGCCCAGTTGCTCGATATCATTGCCGAGGCAAAAAATGCCGAGATTGCAGCTAATGTTGAGGTAAGCAGCAATGAGCCTTTGCTCGATGCTTCTCTTCTTAAAGGTGCAAAATCGAAGAAGGTGAAAGAGGCAATACATGGTGCTACCACATGGCAACTCTCAAATGGTGTAAAGGTTATCTTTATGAAGACCGAGCACAAGAAGGATCAGGTAATCTTCAACCTCTCAATGGATGGTGGACGCTCACTCATTGAGAATGACGAACTTGCATCATTCGATGATAATATCTGGTCAATGTTCATGATGAATAGCGGTATCTCTACATTCTCGGGCACACAGCTCAAGAAGATGCTTGCAGGCAAGAATGTACGTTGCACACCCTTCATCAGCTCGCTCGAGCATGGTGTCAGCGCCGAGTCAACACCCAAGGATATTGAGACTGCATTGCAGCTTGTATATCTGAATTTTGCAGCACCCCGTTTCGATGCAGAAGAGTATCAGCTCGGAATAACACAGATCAGCGCAGTGCTTCCCAACCTCGAGAAGCAACCCTCATTCAAATTGCAGAAGATGCTTTCTAATACACTATACGGCAACCATCCCCGTCGCACTGTTATAAGCAACGATGTATTGGCAAAGGCTAACATTGAGACAGCCGAGAAGGTTTATCGTCGTCTCTTTGCCGGGGTAAACGGTGCTACATTGAGAATTGTCGGTAATGTAGAACTCGAGACAATTAAGCCTCTTGTTGAGAAATATATCGGCTCAATTGAGAAGGGTGGCAAGGCTACAAAATGGATCGACCGTGGCGAAGACTTTGTAAAGGGTAAAATCGTTGAGAACCCCAAGGTTGCAATGGAGACACCCAAGACAACCGTATTCCAGTTCTACTCGGCAGATGTTCCCTACAGCATAGAGAAAGAGGTTATGCTCGACGTAGCAAAACAGTTGCTCGACATGATATATACCGAGTCAATCCGCGAGAGCGAGGGTGGTACATACGGTGTAGGTGTTGCAACACTTTTGCGCGAAGAGCCCAAGGAGATCGCAGCCTTGCAGATTTCATTTGAGACAAACCCCGAGCAGGCTTCCAAGTTGGCTCCCATGACAGCAGAAGGCATACGCGGCATTATCGACAACGGTATCGATGCAGCAATGCTTGCCAAGGTTGTAGAGAACTTCAAGAAGAACATTCCCGAGCAGCGCATCAGCAACTACTATTGGATGAGCATCCTCAAGGAGTGGAACGACAAGGGCATTGACTATGACAAGGAGTATGAGAAGGCAGTATCGTCAATCACAGCCGAGAAGGTTATATCTGTACTCAAGTCAGTTGTAGATAGCGGCAACTACGTCGAAATTATAATGTCTCCTGCAGAATAATATCTTGCAAGATTAATATTAAATGCTGTCAACCCAAAAGTTGACAGCATTTTTTGTACCATAACTAATGAATTAAACAATTGCGTGTTGCCAATTTAAACCAAATCGAAAAGAGAGTATATTGCATTGAGGTGTAGTAGAGCAATTCTCACCTTTGAAATAGCTCATGTAGTTGATTTATCTTATAATTGGCTTATAAATGAAAGTTTTTTGGTATGTTTGCAATTAAATAAAATTCTATAAGATATAATATTTATGAGAAACAACTATTCGAAATCAATTCTTGCTACATTGTTGTTGCTGTTCTGCACAGTGGCAAGCGCACAGAAAATTCAGGTCGATGGCATTTGTTACAATATTTTATCAGAAACAGACAAGACAGTTGAGGTGACGACAAACATCCCTTTCTACTCAGGTTCTGTAACAATTCCTTCGGAAGTGACATACAACAATGTAAAATATAGCGTTACTGCTATTGGAGAATATGCGTTCAGAGATTGTTCCAGTCTTAGCAGTGTTGTAATTCCAAACAGTGTGGTGACAATTGGAGACTATTCATTTGGTTATTGCAGTAACCTTGCAAGTATTGAAATTCCCAATAGTGTAACAAAAATTGGCAAGATGGCCTTCAGTGATTGTTATAGCCTTGCGAAAATAACAATAGGCAACAGCGTGGAATCTATTGGAGATTGGGCTTTCGGATATTGCGAAAGTATTATGGATGTTGTCATTCCTAACAGTGTCGTATCTATAGGGGATTATGCCTTCTCGGGCTGTTTCTATCTTACAGACATAACTATCGGACACAGCGTTAAAACTATTGGATCCAATGTGCTCGAATATTGCAGCAACCTGACAAATATTACAATTCCAGCCAGTGTTTCATCTGTTGGCAGCAGTGTATTCGCCAAATGCGGTAACCTTGCCGGCATAAATGTAGATAAGGAGAATACTGTGTACGATAGCCGTGAGGATTGCAATGCAATAATAGAAACTGCTTCGAACACACTTGTGGCAGGTTGTAGGAACACTGCAATTCCCAACAGTGTTGCAGCCATCGGAGAATATGCCTTCGCCGGCTGTAACGGTCTTTCAAATATTGTAATTCCCGAGGGTGTTACTGCTATAGCAGATGGAGCATTCAGCGGTTGCGGCAACCTTGGAAATATCATTATTCCCAATAGTGTCATAACAATTGGAGATAATACATTCAGTAATTGCACAGGACTTACAAGTATCATAATACCCGAGAGTGTTACAACAATTGGAGATGGTGTATTCAAGGATTGTTCCAACCTTACAAGCGTAAACATAGGCAAAAATGTTACATCTGTAGGGGATGAGGCATTCAGCTATTGTACCAGCCTTACTGATGTAACCATAGGTGACAGTGTTGCATCTATCGGTGAATGGGCATTCGGTTATTGCGAAAATATTAAAAGCATTGTTATTCCAAATAGTGTTGAATATATTGCGGATTATGCCTTCTACTCATGCAGCAGCCTTACCGGCATTGAAATACCCAACAGCGTTACAACTATCGGTGAACTTGCTTTCGGCTATTGCAGCAATATTAGAGAGTTAACCATCGGCGAAAGCGTTGCGTCCATAGGAAATTATGCTTTCAGAGAGTGTTACAGCCTTGAAAAGGTTACCTCGCACATTGCAGCAGAAAACCTGTTTGCTATCAACGAATATGTATTTTTCTTTATTGACTTGGGTAGCTGTACTTTGTATGTTCCCAAGGGTGCAAAAGATACTTATGCAGCAACAGAAGGCTGGAATGCCTTCGGTGATATTCTGGAAATAGAGGAGACCGGTATTGACAACATCGGAATATCCGAGGATATACCGGCTGTTATTTACGACCTTAACGGTAGAGTAACAGACTCTGCAACACGTGGCATACATATTAATAATGGAAAGAAAGTACTTGTAAAGTAAAGTATAAACAGAGAATGCTGAAAAGCGCCTGAACATGATGCAACGCCAATCGGCGTTGCATCATCTGTATTATGAGGTCATGACTTCTGTATGGCATATTAAATGGGTTTCACAATGTGATGCATGTAATCATTTGTTCAGAATATACTGCTTGGCAACGGTTATAATACAGTATGAAAACTTTTTAAAAAAGATATACGATTGAAATTCATAAAGATATTGCCTAATCTGCCTGTCAAATAAAAAAAATATGTAACTTTGTCAAATAAATAGTATAGGGTATAAGAACTGCCATATACTTAAAATCAAATAGTGTAGAAAATGTTACAATCGATAGCCAATAAATTGGAATCACAGATATTCCAGCATTTGAACCAATGCGGTTTGATGTTCCGTTTGTTTTCGCGTGTAAAGACTATAAGTTCGCTGCATCACAAGATGCAGATAAAAGGTGAGCACTACAAGGCCGGAACAATGAAGATTCAGGACATGATAGGTTTACGCATAGTTCTATATTTTCAGGACGATGTGGATGCTTTGGCTTTCTTCTACAGCTGTGGCGAGGTTGTAAGAAGTTCGATAGACGAACTCGACTCCTCAACATTCCGTCCCCAGCGTCTTAATTTGACCTGTAACCTGCCCGCTGAATTCGTGGACGATTTCCGCAAGTCGTTACCTGATGAACTCTCGCCATACATTGACAACACATATGAGATTCAGATACGCACCATCTTCTCGGAGGGATGGCACGAGGTAGAACACGACCTGCGTTATAAATGTAAGGAGGACTGGGAAGGCTGTGAGCCCTATTCGCGTGTCCTGAACGGTGTTATTGCCACATTGGAAACAGCTGAATGGAATATGAAGTCGCTGTTTGATCAATTGTCGCGTACGAATTTCCAGAACAAGAACTACAGGGCAATGCTGCGCAACAAGATGCATTTACGCATTAAGGGTAACGATCTGTCGGCAAATATCAATGAGTTTCTTCTTCAGAACCATGATGTAGCAGAGAGTATTCTGAACAGCGACCGTTTTGTAATTATTCTCACATTGCTCAACCATCAGAAGCCTATAGAACTTACATACGACAATCTACTGTTCCTGATTAACAGAATTGAGATGAATAACCCGCTGCTAAGGGGAATGGAGCCCGAAGCAACCCGGGAGATGCTGGATAACTTTTTTGCATAAGCCAACATTGCGCTAAAATTGTAAACAGGTATATGAAATAGTTAAATCTGTTATTGAGCCATATAATTTTGAAAATATCAGTATCAATAACAGACAAAAGGAATAAAAGAATATGGAAAAGAAATTAGTTATTAAAAATGAGATATCAGAAATTGCAAAATTGAGCCTTTTCGTTGAAGAGCTTAGCGAGGAGCTCGATTTGTCTCCCGATCTGACATTCAATTTGAATCTGGTATTGGAAGAAGCTGTTGTGAATGTTATAAATTATGCCTATCCTAAGAATGAGAGTCAGGAAATATCTCTCTCGGCCCAGAAAATTGATGATAATCTCTATTTCGTATTGACCGATTCAGGAAAAGAGTTCGACCCTACACAGGTGCCTGATGCTGATATCAGCCTGTCGGCCGAGGATAGACAAATAGGTGGTTTGGGAATTTTCCTTATACGTCAGATTATGAACAAGGTGGAGTACCAGCGCATCGATGGAAAGAATGTGCTAACCTTGAAGAAACAATTAAGTTAATAGAGTATAAATATTAAATTAAATACAACTATGGAGGTAAAGATTTTAGAACAGAACGGTGAACATCTGGTAGCTATTGAAGGACGAGTGGATACTGTTACTGCGCCTGATCTGGAAATGAAGGTGAGTCAGGTTTGGGCTATGCCCGGTATTACATTGGTCTTCGATTGTGAGAAGGTGGAGTATATCAGCAGTTCGGGCTTGCGTATTCTTTTGAGTGCCCACAAACAGGTGGTAGCTAAGGGTGGCAAGTTTATCCTGCGTAATCTAAACAAGGAGGTTCGTCAGGTTATTGATATGACAGGATTTTCGCGCATTCTTACAATAGAGTGATATAACGGATGATATTATAAAAAAGTTCCGTCGGATACTGAATGTCCGACGGAACTTTTTATTTATTCAGAGCCGGTTGTATCTTGCCGACCTTGTTTAAAGTGGCTTATTTCTTTACCATAATCTTTCCTTCAGATATATACAAAGCGCCCTTTCTCAAGTCCTCAATTTTGACATGGCGTCCATCAATAGAATATACACCGCTCAATGGCTCTCTGTTATCTTTTATCACTTCAATATCAGTAGGTGTGTCGACATGTTTGAGTTCTGTGAAATCGCTGTATATCTCACCCAAATCTTCATTCAGATATTTGATGGCCTGAACAGCGTAGTTTATCTCTGAGCCACGATAAGCCTCGGGAATGGCAATGTCTATAGATGTCTCTTTCTGGGTTTTATCCAAGAAGTGGTGGCGGTATACAGTGCCTGAAGGCAATGACTGTGACACACGTACATTGTCAATGAACATCACATCTTGTCCATTATAGATTATCTGTATGTATGAGAGTTCTGTACCTCCTGAAAGCGTCATTGAATGTGATTCCCATTCTCCTGAAGCGTTGAATGGCCTGCTGTCGACAAAGTCATATCCGTTATCTGTAGGCGAGAACAATTGTATTACAACCTGATCGTCCTTATTGGTCTTGATGCTGAAGTCAATGGTAACCTCACCATTATTGCCCGACAGGTCCATTACAGGCGAAGATAGGCTACCATACTCTCTCATGTAGGAATATATTCCGGTAACACCTACCATGCCGTCTGCATATGCCGGTAGATATATATACCATCCGGGGTAGTCCGACACACATACATCATTTACGAATGTACCCATGTTATCGTAGTCGATTATGGGATTCTCCTCGGAGCCTCCCTGCTTCATATTGGCGAAATCATGGTCGGCCAACACGCACATGCCGTCATCTCCTACACTCTTGTCGGCATAAGCATAAATCTGATATTTGTCGGCTCCTGCAACAGGGCTCCATGATGCTGTAAAGCCATCGTCTGAGACGTTGGTCTCGTCATTGAGTACAGGACGCTCAATACCGGCTCCACTGATAACAATGTCATCGATATACATCTCGTACATTTCACTGAAGAAATAGAAATAGCCTTCGTCTGTGCCGTATGTGGTAACAAACTCAATCTCTGTCCACTCACCACCTATATATGCGTAGTTGGCATCAACTATCTCGTCATATTCGCTATCTAAAAGGTTGTAGTTTATGTAATCACCTGTAGGATTATTGCTGCGTGCGCGCAATTTGATATGCAGGCATCCACGAGTCTTGATTGTAGGTGTAATAATCATACCGGTAGAGTACCAATCGTCACTCCATCCTAAGAATGCTGCACCGCCGGCCTGATAAACTTCAAGTCCCATCCAACCCGGTGTTGAGAAATAGCTTTGGTCAATTTCCAGTTCATCGTTATCAAGTCGTTCAAAGTCGGGCTCTCCATCCGAACCTGCTGTGAATTTTGAGAAATCCTCTTCAACGATTGTTTTCATTTCGAGGTCACTGAAGTCGTAGTCACGCGCTTTGGCAATCTTTTCTGATTTTTGTTTGCTTACACGCTTAGGACGTCCCGGGAGAGAATCCTGTGCCATAAGTGTAACGACACTCATGACTAATGTTAGAAATAAAGTAAAGATTTTCTTCATAAGTATTTAAAATTATTAATTAATCTTGTTTTTACGATTAGCAAATATATACAAAAAATCAATAACTATCTTCTGTTTCTGTGTTTATGTAAAGTAAAACCATTGTTTTTGGTAAAAACAGAGATGTACAAGTTCTATTTCACTCACAGTTGTAGCAGGTATGTGCCCGAATATTCCAAATTGCAGATTGTATTATTTTACCGGTTTTTGTATCTTTGCAACCGTTTTTGCAGAATGAAGAATTTAAGAAGTTATTTAATTTTATCTCCTTGAAATTTTTATAGAACTTTTTTAGAATGTTTTTCATTTCAAAAGCGCATAGCGAGCTATGTAACTGCAAACAAAAGGAAAAGCAGTCAAAAAGTGCATAAAAAGAGAAGCATTTTTTGAGAACGGTGTTAATAATGTTTTTGAAAGAAATTTTAACCACTTCAAAGTAATACTGAATATACATTATGAAGTTCAAATACTTGATATTGCTGTTTTCACTACCTCTGCTGGTGTCGTGCAAAAGTTCCTTTATGGCAATTGAGCGTCACACATTCGACAACTCCGACGAGGCATTCATGTGCTATCTGAAATCGCAAAATATAGCCATTACAGACAGTAACAGGGTGGACATTCTCAATGGCGCACATGCCAAGTTTGAGAGGATGTTGCAAGACATAAACGAAGCGAAGCATCATATACACCTTGAATATTTCAATTTCCGAAACGACTCGATAAACGCAGTTGTGATATCAGCATTGGCAAAGAAGGCTGCCGAGGGTGTAGAGGTGCGTGCTTTGTTCGATGCCTTTGGTAATATATCGAACAATAGGCCTTTGAAGAAAAAACATCTCGAAGAGATACGCAAGCAAGGAATTGAGATTGTAAAATTCGACCCGTTCCGATTCCCTTGGATCAATCACAATCACCGCGACCATCGCAAGATTGTTGTAATAGATGGAAAGATAGGATATATAGGAGGTATAAACGTTGCAGACTATTATCTTGAAGGCTTGGAAGGTATAGGCAAATGGCGCGATATGCATTCGCGTGTCGAGGGTGAAGCTGTTGCAAAGTTGCAGAATGTGTTCCTTGCAATGTGGAACAGCGAAACAGGAGAGAATGTCGGTGGAGCAGAGTACTATCCGCAACCCACTAAAAACGGAACTTCTCTTGTGGCAGTGGTCGACCGTTGGCCTAAACGCAATGCCGAACAGATGCGCAGAGCCTATGCCAATGCAATACATGCAGCCAAGGACAGTGTGCAGATAATAAGTCCATATTTCATTCCGACATATATTGTGCGTCGTGCAATAAAACGTGCGCTTAAGGACAGCGTTGATGTTGAGATAATGATATCGTCGAAAGGAGATATTCCGTTCACCCCCGATGCTGCAATGTACACAGCCTATAAGCTTATGAAAAAAGGAGCAAAGGTATACCTGTACAACGGAGGATTCAATCATTCAAAGGTAATGAGTGTAGATGGCAAATATTGTACAATAGGTTCTACCAATCTAAACAGCAGAAGTCTACGTTTCGATTATGAATGCAATCTGTTCATATTTGATGATGAAACAACCGATTCAATGCTCGACTGTTATAAGAAAGACAAAGAGGAGAGCTTTCTTCTGACACGCGAATACTGGAAGTCGCGTCCTTTGTGGAACAGGTTCTGTGGCTGGTTGGGTTATATCCTTACACCAATAATGTAGTGCGCAACATCAGTTAAGAATAATATTCTTTTAAACATATCAAAAAGAGAAATAAAAAAGCGACAAACCCATTTGCACAGGTTTGTCGCTTTTTTATTTGAAAGGGTTCTTCTTACTTAAGAGCGAAGATTTCCTCCTCACCTGCTACGCAGTTGAAGATCTTGTCCTCGCGGAGAAGCCAACCAAGACCCAAATAAAGTTCTTTGTCTTTCAATTTTGTTGCTTTCTTGATCTCTTTAAGAGTGAGACCTTCTGTTTCATTGAGGGCATTCCAGATGCGACCTGCAAATTCACCAGCCATTTCTTTCATAATTCAAATAAAGTTTTAATTCAACACTAATATAGTTCTTATATTATTTCTGCATAATTGACTCTTTTATGTAGACAGATTATTATTCAAAAGTGACATAAATAATGCATCCGTTCACGAAAGACTCATAAACGGATGCAAAAGTACAATATTTTTTTTAAACTACAATGAAATTGCGTGATTTTCAGCTAATTTAATATAAAAATAGTTTTACATAGCTCTATTTTGCAGATATTCCACCCAAATTCGTGCAGCTTCTTCTACCATTTTTACGCATGGACGTTTTTTGTAATATTCGTTTGTGCGAGCCTCGGGAGTAGTGGGAGTAGGGGCATTCTTCTCGAGTCCGAGCAACTGTGCACATATAAGCGACCCGTTACGTTTTTCGAATTCAGCAGCAAGGCTCTGCACAAGCTTGTAGTTGGCCTCTTTGCCATCACGGTCTTTGCCGTCAGTGCATCCTGTCTCCAATCCGGCTACAAGGAACAGTCCACATGCAGCACCGCAGGTCTGGCGCATCCGTCCTATTCCACCACCGAACGAAGCACCCATTTTAAGAGCCTGTTCGCGTGTAAAACCATACATGTCGGCAAATGCAGCTACTACCGACTGTGAACAGTTGTATCCCTCCTTAAATAGGGTTACAGCAAGTTCTATTCTATCTTCCAAATTCATTTCGATTATTATTTAAGTCCACGTACACGAAGCAAAGCGTCGGCATTGGGCTCTGCACCGCGGAAACGTACATATTCGCGCATAGGATCCTTGCTGCCACCCATTTCGAGCAACTGCTTGAATGATGCTGCTGTCTCGGCATCAAAGAGACCACGCTCCTTGAACAATTCAAAGGCATCGCAATCCAATACCTCGGCCCACAGGTAAGCATAATATCCTACAGCATAGCCACCGCTGAAGACGTGTGCAAAGTTTGTGCTGCAATATCTGTATTCGATTTCGGGAATGAAGCCAAGTTCCTTGCGCACCTCGTTCTCGAACTGGTCGCAATCGAAATTGCTGTAATCCTCTATTGTGTGCATGCGAAGGTCGAGCAATGCAGCAGCAACAAGCTCGCTTGTCTCGAATCCGAGGTTGAAGTGTGCGCTGCGCTGCATCTTCTCAATCAAAGAGTCGGGAATTACTTCACCTGTTACATAATGCTTTGCGTATGTACGCATCACTTCGGGCTCTACTGACCACTTCTCGTTTATCTGTGAGAAGAGCTCTACAAAATCGTGCTTTACATTTGTTCCGGCAACCATGGGGTAGTGCGTCTGTGTGAGCATGCCGTGCAATCCGTGTCCGAACTCGTGGAACAGTGTGCGTGTCTCGTCAATGTTCAACAATGCAGGTGTGTCGCCTGTGGGAGCAGTGAAGTTGCATACATTTACAACCATAGGACGTACATTCTCGCCTGCCATGTTGCGTTGTGACACAAATTCAGTCATCCATGCACCGCTGCGCTTGCTTGCGCGGGGGAAGAAGTCGGTATAGAACACTGCAAGATGATTGCCATCCTTGTCGGTCACCTCAAATGTGCGCACCTCGTCGTGATACACGGGGATGTCCTTGCGCTCGGTGAAGTTGACGCCATAGAGACGTTTTGCGCAATCGAAAGCACCGGCAAGCACATTCTCGAGCTGGAAGTAGGGCTTGATCTCGGCATCGCTAAGTGCATATTTCTTCATGCGAAGCTTCTCGGTGTAGTAGAACCAGTCCCATCCCTGAAGTTTAAAATTGCCACCCTCGGCATCAATCATAGCCTGCAGGTTAGCACGCTCTTCCTTGGCACGCTCAACGGCGGGTTGCCAAATGCTCATAAGAAGATTATCGGCAGCCTCTACTGTTTTGGCCATTTTCTCGTCAAGAACAAATGCTGCGAAGTTGTCAAATCCGAGCAATTTTGCCTTCTGCTGGCGCAACTGCAATATGCGGCGGATGACATCCTTGTTATTATTCTTGTTGTCGTTGTTGCCACGCTCGTAGTATGCCTTATATACTTTCTCGCGCAAGTCGCGGTTGTCGGCATATTGAAGGAAGGGTATGCAGCTGGGCTTGTCAAGTGTAAAGAGCCAGCCTTCGTTGCCTGCTGCCTTTGCTGCCTCGGCTGCGGCATCGCGCACACCTTGCGGAAGTCCGCTAAGATCTGCCTCGTCTGTTATCAGCAACTTGAAATCCTTACCATCGGCAAGAAGATTATTGCCGAACTCTATTGAGGCAAGGCTGAGCTTGGTGTTTATATCGAGCAATGTGGCTTTGTCCTGCTCGTTCAGCAATGCACCACCGCGTACGAACTGCTGATAGTAGTTCTCGAGTACGATGCTCTGCTCCTCGTTCAATCCGAGAGTCTCCTTTTTGTCGTACAATGTACGTATGCGCGCAAAGAGCGAATCATTCATGTAAATATATCCGCTAAGCTCGGTAAGCATTGGTGTAACTGCATTCTCAACCTCTACCATCTCGGGAGAGTTGTTGCTCTCGTTAAGATTGAAGAATATTGACGAAACCTTTCCGAGAGTTTTTCCACTGAGTTCAAGAGCATCTATTGTGTTGGCAAAAGTAGGAGCCTCGCTGTTCTCAATGATATTCTTTATATCATTGCGTTTTTCGGCTATACCAATTTTGAATGCCTCGAGATAATCAGATGTCTGATACAGTTGGAATTCGGGAGCTGCAAACGGAGCCTTACTCTCGTTAAGAATAGCAACCTTACCCTCGCCACCACCACATGAAATTTGTGTGAACATAACAATTGTGGTTAATGATGTGATAATTGTTTTCTTCATAGATTATAATTATTATTTTATGAAATTGTTTGTAGCATAAGTAGATACATTTTACAAAAGTAGTAAAAAACGCTTAAATAATGAAATTTTGCACAATTATTTGAGTCGCGGCAAAAGGCATCTGCCTTATGGTTATACAAGAATCAATGTTATAGAACAAGGTTGTACCACATCTATTCATGTCAATAGAGAATGGTACAACCTGTGTTGTAAAAAGGAAATTCACTGAATTGCGGAACTCCCGATTCTGCACAAATGGTTATTTGTGTATGAACGCCCTTTCAAGATCTTGAGATACGTTAATCATGAAATCGCCCATGTGTTCATACGAATTCATTATATCCATATAATATACCATTGACTGGTAATTCTTGCTGCCACTATCCATATCTTCAATAACCGCATCCCTGAAATTGTTTCGAAGAGTGTTTATATGCTCCTCGGCATTATATGCATTTCTAATATCAGTCAATTCGCCTTTATGTGCAGCATTCAGGTTTTCTATCATCACATCGTATGCTGTTATCACAGCATCGGCCATAGTGTTGAGATTGTTGATGCTTTCTGAGTCGAAACTTTTATTGTGTATATTCTTTCTTGACAATATGCGACTGATTGTTTCACCTGAATCGCCCAAAGACTCCAGCTCGCCTATTATCTTATACATAGCTTTTATTTTGTACGATGTGCTTTCGCTTATCTCTTCGGCCGATACGCCATTCAAGAATGTAGCTATCTCATATTCTACCCGGTCGCTTATCTCTTCGTACTTTACCAGTTTTCCCCTAAGAACCTCGAACTTATCATCTGCAGTCTCATTAATAGCCTCTTTAATATAAGAAGCTCCATTCTTTGATATTTCTGCAAAATGGATTACTTCGTTGAATGCCTGTTCAACCGACAGTTCGGGAGTTGCAAGTGGACCTGCTGAAATATACTTCAATTTAAAGACCTCTTTCTCCTGATTCTCGGGTGTGCGTATAATCTTGCTGACAAGATTTGCAATTTGTCTTGTAAACCACACAAGGATAAGAGTGTTGATTACATTGAACATTGTGTGCAGCATCGAAAGACCGTATAGGGCAGCAGTACCTTCGGCCGATGTAGGGTCGGTAACAGCAAAGCCTTCTGATGCAGGGTTGGGCAATCCAAAGATGTTTTCTGTTACAAAGCCAACCAACTTAAGGAACGGATTGAAGAGAATCAAAGCCCATACCACACCGAAGAGATTGAATACAGTATGTGACATTGCAGCACGCTTTGCCTGTGTATTACCTACAGATGCGGCTATGTTTGCAGTGATTGTTGTACCTATGTTCTCGCCAAGAACCATTGCACAAGCCATGTCGAACGGTATCCATCCCATGCTGAGCATAATGAGGGTAATTGCCATTGTTGCCGATGAAGATTGCAGTACAAGTGTAAGCACTGTACCGAAGGTAAGGAACAGCATCACCGAACCGAAACCATGAGCCGACCATGCGGCAACAAACTCCAGCACCTCGGGTGTCTGTCTCAAATCGGGGACAGCATCTTTCATGAATGAAAGTCCGAGGAACAGAAGGCTGAAACCTACTATAAGTTCACCAATATTCTTGCGGTTATCTTTCTTTGAATTTGAGAAGAGAAAGCCAAAAAGCATCAGAGGCACTGCAAGAATAGAGATGTCGGCCTTGAATCCTAACCATGCAACCATCCATGCTGTGATGGTAGTGCCTATATTGGCACCCATGATAACACCTATTGCCTGTGTAAGTGTCAGCAATCCGGCATTGACAAAACTGACAACCATAACGGTTGTTGCCGATGAAGATTGAATAATGGATGTGATACCCAAACCGGTCATGACACCTTTGAATGAGTTGGATGTCATTGCTGACAAGAAACTTCTAAGTTTCTCTCCGGCAGCTTTCTGTAGTCCCGAACTCATCAGGTTCATACCATACAGGAACATTCCCAATGCGCCCAGCAGTGTAAATAGTTGTAAAATACTCATACGATTAATTAATTTATTTTCTCGTTGCAAAGAACTTAAAATAATGTTTCATAAATGTTACAAAAATGTTAGGTTTTTATTAAAGAAGATGCTACATGGCAATTTGTAGGTTATGCCAAAGAATCAAATGTTACATTTTTATTAAATCTTTTTTCTGATATTAGAAGAATCAAATATTCTGCATACTTTTGTGCTCAAGAAAAATAAAAGAAACATGGCAACTGAACGTATTTTGATAGTGGATGATGAAGAGACTCTATGTGAGGTTCTTCAGCTTAACCTTGAGAATGAGGGTTATGATGTAGATATTGCTTTCAGCGCCGAACAAGCATTGGCTCTTGATCTGAAACAATATTCTATTATCCTTCTCGATATAATGATGGGTGAGATTAGCGGAATAAAGATGGCGAAGATGCTGAAGGCCGATGTAAATACAACTGATATCCCTATTATATTCTGTACAGCCCGCGATACAGAGGATGATATGGTCATGGGACTGAACATTGGAGCAGATGACTACATAATGAAGCCATATACAGTGCGCAATGTCATTGCACGTGTAAAGAGCGTATTACGCCGTACTTCGGGAACGAAGATACACAATCCGTCTGCAAACAAATCCAATATTCTGCAAGTCGAGGGACTACAACTCGATTTGGAATTCAAACGTTGTATTGTTGACGGGGTAGAGACCAAGCTCGCTAAAAAAGAGTTTGAACTGCTTGCTTATCTAATTTCTCATCGCGGCAAGATTCTATCTCGCGAACAGATACTCGGCAAAGTGTGGAGCGACGAAGTTGTTGTTCTTGACAGGACCATTGATGTAAACATCACACGCCTGCGCTCAAAGATAGGTGTCTACGGTTCATATATTGTTACACGCTCAGGTTTCGGCTATGGCTTTCGCAATTAAACTCTCATATCACAGTCGACTTTTCTTGATGTTGCTTGCATTCTCGTGGACGATAGTAGTATGTTTTATCGGTTTTCAATATACTCGAGAAAAACAATACAAGTCCGATTCTCTGAATGCAAGACTTCAACTATACAATACTCTTATAATTAAAGCGATAGATAGCGGACTATCGTGCGATGAGTATATTAAGTCTAATGAACAACCTTTTGAAGATGTGCGCGTATCAGTAATAACGACTTCGGGCGATGTTGTTTATGACAATATGATTTCACTTGATTCGCTCGATAACCATCGTATGCGCCCTGAGGTTGACAAGGCCTTAAAAAAAGGTGCAGCCTATCACATAGGACGTCAATCGACAAGTGACGGCCGCGAATACTTCTATTCTGCCACAAAAGGTAAAAACTACATTGTGCGTACGGCCATTCCTTATTCATCCTCATTAAAAAAAGTCTTAAGGGCCGACAGATCATTTTTGGGAGTTATTATTCTTGTCAGTCTTATCATGAGTACCCTTGCCTATTTTGCAGCCAGAAGACTGGGTAAGAATATAGAACGACTCAATAGGTTTGCAGCAAAAGCTGAAAAGGGTGAGTCGTTTGATGAAGAAGAGTCCTTTTCAAATGACGAATTGGGCTCTATATCAAATCATATTGTAAAGCTCTATGCCCAATGGCAGCAGACTGTAAAAGACCGCGACATAGCCCATGAAACGGCAATGCGCAAAGAGCAAGAGAAGATTCGTATTAAAAGAGAGCTCACAAACAATATAAACCACGAACTTAAGACCCCTGTTGCATCAATACAGGTTTGTCTTGAGACACTGCTTTCGGGTATCAATCTGAGTGAAGAGAAACGTATGGAACTCATAGAGAGATGCTATACCCATAATGAGCGTCTGCGCCGACTGCTGTGCGATGTTTCACTAATAACCCGTATGGAAGATGGAAACCAACTGATAACAAAGGAGCCTATTATTATTAATAATATAATAGACGAAATAGCAGGCGAACTGAATATTATGCCCGAGGAAGAGCGTTTCAATCTGCATACGAATTTCAATGAGCAAGTTACAATAGATGGAAACCTCTCGTTGATAGTATCCATCTTTCGCAATCTGACCGAGAATGCCATTGCCTATTCCGGAGGAAAAAATATATACATATCATTGATAGAAAACAATGAAAAATGTTACAGAATACGTTTCGAAGATGACGGCTGCGGTGTTGAAGAGAAACAGCTTCCGCGACTGTTTGAACGTTTCTATCGTGTAGACAAAGGACGTTCGCGCCGAATAGGGGGCACAGGCCTTGGACTTGCAATTGTAAAACACGCTGTTCAATTCCATGGTGGTACTATAATTGCCACCAATCGCCCCGAAGGTGGCTTGCGTTTTGATTTCTCGTTAAGCAAAGTGTAGCTATTGCTTTTATTTGACGTACTTCAGCAACGGAATGCTGTTTTTTATTGCTCACCCACAAAGTTTACTTTAATCTAACCTGAAAATTCAACTTGAAAGACAAAGAGCCATCTGCCTCTTTTACAATAGAAGCATACTCATGGCGAGTTGTACTTGAACGTTCCAAATAGGCATTTGAGAATAAATAATCCTCAAATCTATTGCGGTCATAGAAGTGGTAGCAAAGTATCTCACCATCCTTTTTAACTACCAGATAGCCGCCATTAGCATCAAACTTGCCACTCCATGCTGTTGCCGGCATCATACCCAATGCTGCCGAAGTTAATAGATGTTTGATTTTGTAGGCATAGAATGGAGAAGCCTGCTCCACATCGTATTTCAAAGGATTAGTTTCTGTAATCTTGTCCGCCAATTCTTTCAATGTTGAAACACCGGTATTTAGCTGCTCTAACAATAAGTTTGCAATAATAGCAGGCAAATCGCCATCAAGCATAACAAGGTTGTTTCGAAATGTGGAATTATCCACTTTCTCGAATACCAGTGATGCACCT
>JAEIGA010003576.1_pt1 | contig 24285 bp, 24 predicted proteins | sample 9270691 | NCBI WGS metagenome assembly JAEIGA01 (sample SAMN17057246, study PRJNA624740) | gut metagenome | biome: biome; isolation source: fecal sample | host: Bos grunniens | place: China: Xizang | collected 2019 | reverse complement strand
TGTTATAACGCCGGCCCTGAGTCCATGGCCGCAGCTCTGGCGGTGCTGGGTAAGCGGGGCGGCCGCCGCGGTTTGCAAGAGTTACCTTTTCCCAGCCGTTTGCGATAGCGGCGTTGTTTTCGATAGTTGCGTTGCAATACTGGCACTTACACATTTTGAATCATCCTTTCGTTTGTTCGAACTTTTGTTCGTGTCGGCTTTTTTCGGGTTATCCCCTTGCATTCATGATACCCCGTTTGCGTGTAGCTCGCAAGTAGTTTTCGTTTTTAAAAATCGACTTTTTTGTGACTGATTTTTTCGTCGCATATAAATGTAATAAGAACGCGCTTTTGACAGACCCGAAAAACGCTGATTTTAGGCCTGAAAAAACAAGCTTCTGAACTGGGCAAATGCGTTCTAACGCCCGATCTCGTTGGCGTTGGTATAAATACACCCGAAAACGGCGATCGGGCTTTAGAACGGCTTAGAAGGGCGTTTAAAGCGATTTTAGGCTTTTGGAAAAAGCGCGTTTTTAAGTGCATTTAAATGCACGTTTTCGCGCTCGTTTTTAGGCCGTTTTGGCGTTGGTTTTCGCGTTGGTTTCGGGCTTGAAAATCAATTGTTATATATTTGGTAGCATTTGCCGTTTTCGGTCGGGTGTCGGTCGGTTTGGTTAAATGTTACGGCGTTGGTAACATTTGGAATCGTTCGGGTTTCGGATTAATTGTTAGCTGTTTGGTAACATTTAGGCGTCTGGTTTGGTTTGGTAATTGTTAGTAATTTGGTTGCATTTGTTCGGTTTTCAAAAACTGGAATTGTTAGTTAGTTAGTAACATTTTTGTTCGTTTTTAAAAACGTTAGTTTTTTAGTAACAGTTTTCTATTAAATCCTGCCGCTTCCAAAACCGTAAAATCAGGTTTTTAAAAACCGATTAAACGAAAATAGACGTTTTTAAAAACGGACTTTTTTCATTCGAACAATTGTTCTATTTTCGCTGTTTGCCGTCCGTCGTCTTTTCAGGGAATGCGACGGACAAACAGCCTAGAAAATAGGCGGCATATTTACACTTTTGTCACGTTTTTAAAAACAGGTTTTTTTGGAATGTGCTTCATCAACAAATCCCAGATAAAAACGAAGGCAGGTCTGGAAAGCCCTCGAAAATCCCTGAGAACCCTGAAAACAGCCTGAAAAGGCATGGGAAGCAGTCGGTGAATTTAACGGTAAGCCACGACGGGAGGCAATGGGCGGCTGCAAATGACGGCGCAAGATGACTCTCCCCCCCCTGTTTCAAACTTAACTGCGGCATGTCCTGCATATATGCGTTCATATCCTTAAAACAACCTTGTTTCAAGTGAATATGTGCTTACATATATATGCATTTGCGATAAACCAGAGGTGCATACGCCGTTTGAGGAGGCATTGCGTCAGGTAAGATGAGCCTCAACATGGGAAAGAGGCGGGAACGTAGCCTTGAAACGATGTTTTACGTGGTTTTTGACGTTATTTGCGCTCGATTTGAATGAGTGAATATCAATACAGCCTTGAATTTATGCCTTATAAAGCGTCTTAAAGTGCCGTTCACCGTATGGTGATACTCGTTTTTAGCAGAAAACCCCTTGTTTCAATGCTTTTTGTCTGCTAATATGCCGTCTATGGGAAAAATGCGCTGTAAAAACGCCGTGAAAGTTTTTTTAAAAGTTTTAAAACTCTCTCTGACTGCGTTACGTGCATTCCGTATACTAATTACGTAGGGATTTTCTAAGGTATCCCCCATCGTACTTTGACAATGCCATATGGTTATGAGATGACTTGGCTTTGATTAAGTTGAACCCCTTTGCGTAGCGCTTTTTTAAGCGCAAAGCATAATTGTATATATTTATTTATGTATATAATTGGATTGAATGTCGATTTGGTACACGATTTATGTACCAATATGGCCGTTTTTTCATCATATTGGTACACGATTTATGTACCAATGTGGGTGTTATAGGATTTTTTGATTTGAAATCGATTGATGTTAGGAGGTGATGGCGGTTGGCAGACAGGTTCGAGGTAGATCCGAAGAGCCATGTCAAGTTGAAGGGAAGGCAGAGGCTGTTCCTGAAGATACCGAAGGATGTCATATTCGATGAGTCCTTGGGTGACAGGAGGATTACCGTTCTGGCGTACCTCATGCTTCACATGGGCATGACTGGTCACGTGAACTTCTCCTTAGATAAGATGGTGGAGTGGATTGGCAAGAAGCCAGACAAGCACGCTGGCAAGATAAACCAGAAGTTCGCCGAGGCCATCACCCTTCTGGCTGACAATGGATACGTCGAGCTTTTGGAGAAGCCCAGCAATTCGGTTTGCTGCTCTGCAATTGTGAACGTAGATGCAATCAACGAGAAGTGCGGAGACGGCGGTTACGCCATGATATACGTCGATGAGCTTGACAGGATACTCGGATACGAGAGCGAGGATAAGAAGGACAGGCGCATGAGCAACGAGGTCGTGCTGATGGTCTTCGCCTACCTCAGAAAGTCGATATATCCGAGGCCGAACAAAATAGCCGACAACTCAGATGTCGAGGTTAGGCAGTCCAGAAGCCCAGATGCGCATGACTGCCACTACTGCGACATCGCGAACATGCTGGGTCTGTCTGACAGGCAGGTGTCGAAGGCTGTCGAGGTTCTTAACTCCATTGGGCTGATATACTCGGAGACGCTTCCGAGGGTTAGGAACGGAGATAAGTGGAGTACCAGCACAACGGTATTCTGCAACAGGTACAAGCGCGAGAAGGGCTACCTAGTGGAAGGTGGCGAGAAGTACTACATGCGCGAGGCCGAGAACAAGAAGAGGAGCATTGCTGCTTATAGGAAGAAGATGGCTGGTTAGCATGCCATGTTCATGCGGTTACATAGATTAGGAGGTGCTTTTAATGCACGTTGTTAAGAATATTGGATTTAACGGAGAGAATTGTAATGGAAGGTGCGCGTACGATTTCAAGTATGAGCTTACGGAGGAGGACTTCTACCCCCCAGAGGACTTGAGGCTTTGCGAATCGTTAGTGGAGGATATCGACGGCGGTGACTGCTATGCAGATTACGTCGAGTATTTCTGGTCTTCTTACGAAGGTCATATCTTCGATTGCAACAACTAAGGTTATATGCCTTCGTTTGAATTATGCGTGCGATAGGCACGCTTTCGTTTGAATTATGTGTATGGTAAGGAGGTTTTTTCTGTGTTAGATAGGCAAATACAAATTTACAGCGTGGACACGGGAAATTTCTACAGCGGCAGGGAGTCGCACCTTCACTGGCTCAACCACAAGCTGCGAAGCGAGAGGAACGAGCTGGTCGAGGAGTCTAGGGTCATCGAGGCTGAGTTCGCCAAGCGTGGGATAGCGCATGATGACATCCCCTGCTGCCGTTGCGATGATATGGTCGATAAGGCCGAGCGCTACCTTCAGCTCAAGGAGCTAATCGTGATGAAGAACGCGAAGATAAAGGAGTCGAAGGACAAGCTGCTCAAGCTGCTGTCGAACAAGGTTGAGGAGAACGTGAGGACGAACGGCACCCATCATATCAGGGAGCTGTCTGAGAATCAGGTGTCGGGTAAGAACGTAATCTCCGTATTCGACTCCTATTTCACTAGGACAATCGGAGCCGAGGCAGACGAGCTGTGCGAGGACTTCATGGTGGTTCAGGTGTACTACTTCGACGTTATCAAGGATTTGATTTACTACGGCTTCACGTATAAGGGCGAGAAGTACGTGTACTTCACATCGTCAGCTGGTCAGATTAGAACCAAGAAGACCGTGTTCATCAAGGAGTCTGTTTGGAAGAGATATGAGAAGACCATCATGTGCGGCCTTACAATCGATGACATCAACGCAAAGGGCGGCAACAACCCGAACAAGCATCTGGCCTACCTTGCGCTCGCGAACTCCGCCACTGATGTGTGGGAGGAGTTCGACATTGACAGGACAATCGTTATCGATGACTTCGAGACCGAGGTTGATGGAGAATACGATTTGGTGGACGATGCCGATTACTCAATCAAGCGAACTTTCGGCAAGGTTCCAATCGCGCATACTGACGGCGCTGGAATGATGCTGCCGTGCATGGGCAAGAACAGGATGGTTCGGCTTCCTTGGGTGAAGGGCTTGCTCGGAGTTTTCGATTACAGGAAGTTCATCGAGATTAACTGCTGCTCCCCAGTCATCAAGGACATCTACGGCAAGGAGCATGACGTTATAGCGGAGGACATTCAGGTAATCTTCACAAAGTCTCAGTTCAAGATGTGGAAGTACTACGATTCTTGGGAGCATTACAAGGAGATGTACAAGAGGTACGGATGCACTGCTGGAATGACAAACGTTGAGGAGGACAGGATTAAGGATGCCACAATCAACTACCAGATGCTCCAGAGCCTCACTGACATCGCCGATGAGGAGATTCTTGAGATTGCAAGGCCTTCGATTGAGAAGCTGAACAACCTGTGCTCTTCCCCAGAGAACGTGAAGGCCGCGTTCGGAGTTACGCCGTACAACGTGAACATGAATGCGTTCCAGAAGTCAATCGACCTGTACCCCAATTTGCTGAACGATGAGTACGTCAAGTCTCAGCTTAGGGACATCAAGGACAGCATGGTTAAGAAGTACAAGGCTGGAAAGCTTCAGGTTCACGGAAAGTACACGTTCATTCTCCCAGACTTCTACGCTGCATGCCAGCATTGGTTCATGGGTCAGGACAACCCAGAGGGACTGCTTGGCAAGGACGAGGTGTTCTGCTGGCTGTTCAGGAAGAGCGATAGGATTGACTGCTTGAGAAGCCCCCACCTTTACAGGGAGCACGCGGTAAGGGACAACGTAGCTTGGCAGAAGGTCGATGAGGACAGGAGAAGCTGGCTGAGGGAATGGTACTGCACCGATGCTGTGTATACCAGCTGTCATGACCTAATCAGCAAAATCCTTCAGTTCGACGTTGACGGAGACAAGGCTCTCGTTGTTGCGGACAAGAAGCTCATCGAGGTAGCAGACAGGAACATGGAGGGCATCGTGCCGCTGTATTACAATATGAAGAAAGCCGAGCCTATCCAGCTTAGCAGCGCCTCCATTTACAACGGGTTGAACGCGGCGTTCGTCGGAGGTAACATCGGCATCTACAGCAACAACATCTCTAAGATTTGGAACAGCGAAGTGTTCGTATCTGGCACTGATGAAGATAAGCAGCAGGCAATCGACATCATCAAGCTTCTCTGCATGGAGAATAACTTCGTCATCGACTACGCTAAGACGCTGTATAAGCCAGAGAGACCGAAGGAGATTAAGAAGCTGATAACCGATTACACTAAGGAAGACCTCCCCCACTTCTTCAAATACGCCAAGGACAAGGGAGACAATCAGGTTGTCGATGTCAACGGAAGCTTCGTTAATAAGCTTAACGAGATTATCCCCAACCCAAGAATCAATTGCCGCAGGCTCGGACTTGAGAAGGTTGATTACAAGCTGCTCATGGGAAATCCAGATATCGAGTGCAAGGTTGCGTTCACTGATAAGGGCAAGATAATCAAGGAGGATACCGATCCGCTAATCGTGAGGTACTGCGAGCTTAACAAGCAGCACAGGTTCGTATTGGACAGCGCGATGCGCATTGACAAGACGTTCTCCGTCGATACCATCAGGAAGTCTCAGTTCAAGCATGACTTGAAGTACAAGAACGCAATTGACGGCATCAAAGAGGAGCTTTCGCAATTCGGATACGCTGATGAGGAGATTGCGGATATACTCGTGAAGTTCCTTTACGGAATCAAGGACAGCAAGCATAAGATTGCCCTGTGGCTTTGCTACGGAGACATCATCTATTCGAACCTTAAGGGAAACGTCAAGATGAAGACCAAGGTTATCCAATGCGTTGATTGCGGTGAGTGGATAGAGATTGAAAAGTCGAACAGAAGGACGGTCAGATGCGAGGAATGTCAGGTTGAGCATAGGAAAAAATGGGATAGGGAAAGAAAAAGCACTAATTCCACTTTTTAAAATTTATTTTAAATAACCTACTATTAAGGTTATATGCAATATGTAAAAAATTATAAAACGCATAAAAACAAGGTGATTTGAAAATTTTGAAATATCGTCTATATAGAGAAAACCCTATATTCAGACGTTTTTCAAACCTTTGTTTTATGTCGATGAGATACGGAGGCAATAACAGTGGAAGCCAATGAAAAGGAAAAGGCAACGTATACGAAGGAAATGCTGATTAAGGAAATCGCAATCAGGTGTCGTAAGGACGTTAGGTTCGTTCGAGCCGTGTACAACTCTCTTGAGGAGACTATATTCGACGTTCTTTCTTCTGCAAGCCCAGATACCGATATATCCATCAGGCTGTTCGAGGGCATTACCCTTGGCAGTGCGTATGTGCCTGAGAAAACAAAGGTGAACAACCTTACTGGTGAGACGATAACGGCTTCGAGCAAGATTAAGCCGAAGGCGAACATCACTCGAAACTACTGCGAGAAGCTTACCAGTCATGGCAAGTAGGTGTCGTGAAGGAAAACGTAGGAGTATCTTCGTTATATATTCAGCGAAAGCTGTTTGTATAAATTGCTCATGCCGACAGGTTTGAGCGTGTCATTCTTTGCATTCATATTTTTACACCTTTCTTTGCTCGTTGCTATAGTTGCTAACTTGGCGACTATAGCAACACCCCTACCTTCTTCGTGTACGATATGATGCATTGACAAATCATTGTAAAGGCAGATGATGGCTGGGCGAAAACGACTTGGTGCATCTGTCAATTTATAAGCAGGTGAAATTAGTTTAATGCCAAAACATCCATAGTGTATGAAAATAGTAATTTGGAAGATATTTGTGTCGAATCAAATATTTCACCTTCTCCCCTTCTATTTTGCTGATGTGGCTCAATTGGTAGAGCAGCGCACTTGTAATGCGCTGGTTGCAGGTTCGATTCCTGTCATCAGCTCCATTGATTGTTACTTTTATGAAGTTGTAAATAGTTATTGCGAAAATGAAGCAATGTGGAAACGTGGGTTCTAACCTCTCTGCGTTTTCACGTTGCTTCATTTTTGAATTAGCGAAATGAGGTTAGATTGTATGAATGATTATCTCGATTTGAAAAAATCAGAAACGGAAAATTACCATCAATACATTTGGCGCATCGACAGTCTCATTCAGTCTGGCAAGTATAAGAACTGGAAGGAGATAACCCCGATTGTCAACGCAGAGCTGTTCGGAGATGACGAGTTTCAGTATAGAGACGAGTCTGCGTATCGCAAGGCGGTTAAGTATGCGCGTGATTTTTACGAGTCTAATGTGTTCGGCATTGAAGACGAGTATCTGAAGAAGCTGCAAGCAGAGAAGCGCGAGTTGGAACGTGAGAAGATAAAGTTTCGTGATGAGCGCAATGCTTGGAACAAGCAGAACTACATAGATGCAAGAGTTGAGGAAAAGCTCGATTTGCTGGAAAGGGAGCTTTTGTCGCAAGGCAGGGTTAACTTTGACATTGCGAAGAATGCAAACGTTACTTCAGATAACGATGTTCTGGTAATTCTCAGCGACTTCCACATCGGTCAGTGCTTCAGCTCCATGTGGGGAGAATATAATTCTGATATTGCGAAGAGAAGGTTGAACCAACTGTTAGAGCAAGTTGTTGCGATACAGAAGATGCATAACTCAGAAAACTGCTTCGTCTCCCTTCAGGGTGATATGCTGAGCGGTAACATTCACAAAACCATTCAAGTGACCAACAGGGAAAACGTAATCGAGCAGGTCAAAATGGCAAGCGAGTTGATTTCGTCGTTTTGCTATGAGTTGTCGAAGGTTTTCAGCAAGGTGTTCATGTCGAGCGTTGTTGGCAATCATTCTCGCATTGACAGAAAGGACGATGCGCTTCACGATGAGAGGCTGGATGACATCATCTCTTGGGGTGTCGAGCTGTCTTTAAAGCATATCGACAACTTCTGTGTATTGCAGGATAGGTTCGACAGCGGTATCGCCGAGATGAACATTAGAGGCAAATCATACATAGCCGTTCACGGCGATTACGATCGATACACCAACGCAGGAGTTTCAAACCTTTGCATGCATTTGGGCTTTATCCCCTATGCGATTACATTCGGCCATCTGCATACTTGCGCAGTTGATGAGGCAAGCGGTGTTAAGATGATTCGAGGCGGCTCACTTGCTGGCAGCGGCGACTCCTACACTGTGGAGAAAAGGCTGTCTGGCAAGCCAAGCCAAATGGTATGCGTGTGCAATGACAAAGGCGTTGTGTGCTATTACCCTGTTGAGTTGGATTGATGTATTAAAGATTTTAACGAGGGCGGTGCATATGCACCGCTCTTTTTTATTGTGCAAAGAAATGTGAAATAAGTATGAAAAGAAAGAAAGGTGGTGTCGCCTATGGCTGCTGGTAACAAGCCGCTTAAGAAAAAGGAGAGCATCGCTTCTCCTGCGACACTGCACTGCATGTGTTGCAATAAAATGCTGAATAGCAAGGAGTTTTATGATTCCGATAGCGAACAGCATAGGGCTGTTGGAAAGATACCATATTGCAAAGAGTGCATAGTTGAATTTTACGATATGTATTTTGAGAAATACACCAAATTGAAATATGCAAATCCAGATAGAAAAGCAGTTGAGAGAATATGCATGACATTCGATTTGTATTATAGCGATAAGATTTTCGATACTGCAATTAAGCAATATGAAAAAGATGATAAGCTGACAACCCCTCTTATGTCTATGTATATGAGGCTTGTCAAGATGTATCAGCATCGCAACAAGGATTATGATACTACGATACATGAGAAATACAAGGAAGCGAAAGACAAGGATTCCGTTATGTCCATCTATGACAGCGACGATACCAAGAAGACCGAAGAGGTCGAACTTGGCACGAGATGGTTCGGCAGCGGTTTTACAGATGATGACTATGTTTTCCTATATAGAGAGTATTGCGATTGGACTACCAGACATGAGTGCCAAACGAAATCTCAGGAGGAGCTGTTCAAGCAGATATGTCACGCACGCCTTAACTTGCTAAAGGCTGAAAGGGCTGGCGACGATACAAAAGATTTGATGACTACGTTCCTAAAGGCTTTGGAGGCGGCTAAATTGCAGCCGAAGCAGAATGCTGGAGATGCGCTATCAGACGCTCAGACCTTGGGAACGCTAATTGACAAATGGGAGAATACAAGGCCGATTCCAGAAGTTGACGAGGAATTGAGAGACGTTGACAATATCGGATTGTACATAGACGTGTTTTTTAGAGGCCATCTTTCCAAGATGATGAATTTGAAAAACGGACTTTCCAATTTATATGATAAGTTCATGTCGAAATACAAGGTAGAAAAACCAGAATACGACGCAGATGAGGATAACGAAGCTTTGTTCGACGCGATATTTGGACATGACCTCGAAGAAGAGAGGTGATCCAATGTCGAAGAAGGTTAGCGATAAGAAGTCCGAAAAGGAGCTTGCAAACGAGAAATCTGAAAGGATTATGCAGGGAATAGCCGTTTGGACTGCGTTCTATCGAAGCAATCCCCATAGGTTCGTCAAAGATTACCTGAATGTAAATTTGAAGCTGTTCCAGAAGATACTGCTCTATGCGATGATGCACAACAACTTTTTCATGTACATCGCAGCACGTGGTCAGGGCAAGACATGGCTGACCGCCCTCTTCTGCGTAGTTAGATGCATTCTGTTCCCCAAGACTAAGATTTGCATTGCGTCTTCAACGAGAACTCAGGCTAACGAGGTTCTTTCTAAGATTGAAGATGACTTCATGAAGAACTACGGATGGGGTTCCGATAACTTGCGAAGAGAGATAACGTTTCACACGGTTGGAGCTAACAAGGCTATTATCGAATTCGCAAATGGCTCATGGATTAAGGTTGTAACCGCTTCGGATACTGGTCGAGGCAGTCGTGCGAACATTCTTCTGGTCGATGAGTTCAGAATGGTTGACTTGAATACCATTAACACTGTTTTGAGAAAGTTCTTAACTACTCCAAGACAGCCGAACTACCTTACGAATCCAGAATATGCTCATTTACAGGAGCGAAACAAGGAATTTTATATGAGTTCTGCTTGGTATGCATCTCATTGGTCTTTTGAGAAGGCAAAGTCATATGTTGTGAACATGCTAGATGAATCTAAGAAGTACTTCATATGCGGATTGCCATATCAGATATCAATCAAGGAGAATTTGCTTTCAAGGGAGCAGATTCAGGATGAAATGTCTGAGAGCGACTTTGACGAAATGAAGTTCTCAATGGAAATGGAGTGTATTTGGTGGGGAGATACGCAAGGAGCATTCTTCTCGTTTGACGATATCGACAAGAGAAGGAAGCTGAAAACGGCCATTTACCCATCCTCTGTCGTTGGAAGCAGCAGGACGTTCAAGATACCAGATTTAGCTCCAAACGAAAGAAGGATTCTTTCTGTTGACATTGCTCTTATGGCATCTAAAAAACATAAAAACGATGCCAGTGCTATTATGATTAACAGCGCAATGCCAACAAACAACAACAATTACATAGCCAACATCGTGTATATGGAAAACCATGAGGGTTTGAACACAGACGAACTGGCATTGATTATCCGCAAATTGTACAACGAGTACAAATGCACTGATTTGGCAATAGACACCAGCGGTCAAGGACTTGGAGTTTTCGACGCTTTGGTTAGAGATATGGTCGATCCTGAGACTGGCGAGCTATATCAGGCCTTATCATGCTGCAACGATAAGGCTATGGCTGAAAGATGCAAAGTGCCAAATGCGCCCAAAGTCATATGGTCTATTAAAGGCAACGCCTCGTTTAACAACGAGATATGCATTTTATTGCGCAGCGGCTTTCAAAAGGGCAAGATAAACCTTCTTGTTTCAGACTCCGAAGCCGAGGAAATTCTCAAGGATAAAATTAAGACTTTTAACAAGCTGAAGGTTTATGAGCAAGTGCAATATAAGATGCCCTATATTCAAACTACCCTGCTGGTTAACGAGCTTGTAAAATTGGAGCACGAAATCAAGGGTACTAACATTAAGATAACTGAGAGGACTGGAATGAGAAAAGACCGATACAGTTCTCTCGCATATAATTATTGGGTTCAATGCCAACTTGAACGAGAGGTATTGCAAAGACCCCAATATGGTTTAACTATGCAAGATTTTGCTAGTAAGATGAAGAAGCTGAATAAACGACCTAACATGTATTAACGAATGCATTGTTGATGTGCGAAGGAGGTGAATTGATTCAGTGGCTAATAATACAAAAAGTGGAAACGGTCATGTCGATGTCGTAGCATATAGCAGAAACGACCAGATGCATGACGAAGAGATTTTCGACAAATCTATTAAAACCAATAAACTTGACTACTCCTCTTTTCGCAGGTTGATGATTAAGGATTTATGCATGAATTCAGACATCATTGAAACTGGATATATCGGAGATATAAGACTTGACGATGCGCGAGAGGCTTTGAAGCGTCCTCGTTCTGGCTGGCAGACGTTGATGAGAGTGTCTGAGCAGCTTATGATGATATCACCACATTATTTCAGATTGAATAGTCTGTATACCAACATGGCTCTGTTCTGCTGGGGAATTGACTTGTATGATGTGCATGAAAATCATAATATGACAACGCTTAAGAAGAAGTATAACGCATTGGCAGCGAAGCTTGACAATATGCATTTGAAATATGAGTTTTCTAAGATTATGAAGTATCTTCCATACCAAGATATATATTGCGGATTGGTAGTTGAAGACGAAGAAAGCTTTTTCTTTCAGAAAATAGATTATAGAATTTGCAAATTGCATCAAGTTCAAGACGGCCTGTATAACTTCAAGATAAACTTATGCGGGATAAACATCAAGGAATTGAATGCATATCCAGATTATGTTCAAGATGCGTATCTTAACTTTATGGAGGGGAATCAAAAATGCAATTGGTATATGCCGCCTCCAGAAAAGCAGATTTGCGTAAAGCTGAATAGCCAGTGGACTACCCCCTACCCCATTCTCATTGGATTGATTAAGGATATCTTGGATTTAGATGTCTATAAGAAGCTTAAGATGCAATCTGCTAGAACCGACAATTATAAGGCTATTATGATTCAGGTTCCAATTGATCCTACTACCGTAGACAAACCATTGTTGACACCAGAAACACTGGGAATATTCGCCGATATCAATCGAGAAAACATGAGTGATGATATCGGAATGATACATACGCTCGGTTCCGATGCTGAACCTATCAGCTTTAAGGATTCGACTAATACGACAAACAATGTATCAGACGCAGTTGACGAGCTTTACAACGCATCTGGTCTGTCGCAAGAGCTGTTTAATGGATCGTCTTCTGGTACTGCCGTTACGTTTTCTGTTGAGAACGATTCTGGTTTTATATATGGACTGTACAGACAGTTCGAAAGATGGATGAACAGGTATATCAGACTGAATAAATTCAACAGCGCAAAGTTTAAGTTTTGTTTTTATTTGTTAGATATTACCATCTTCAACAGGGATAATGTGACTAAGAGGTATAAGGAAGCTTGTACGTTGGGCGTTCCAGTTGTCGATAAGCTGTTGGCAACGCTTGATATGACACCCTCTAGAACATTGGGTTCGTATGTTGTGCATAATGAGATTTTTGATTATTACAATAAATTCAGACCTCTCTCCTCTTCATATAATGCATCTGTCGATTCTGTTTCTAATGAAGCTGGCAGGCCAACAAATGCCGAAAAGGGTGAATTGCTAGACCTAGAAGGCGAAAAGACGGCTGATGGCGAGAAGAACGATAGATAGTTTGAAGAGGTGTTTAAAATGCAAAACGAGTTTTTTTATTGCAAGAGCAAACGGATTGCCGATTATCTCAAAAAACATGGTTCTGCATTTATCGGAAACGATGAATATGATGGAGCCATAGTGTATGTTTTTGTGAATGATGATTCTATAAAAAAGAATCTTGATAAATGGGAATCTGAAATGAAGAAATGTTTGTTCTGATTTGCAGGAGGTAGAATTTTATGGGCAACAAAACAACCTCGCTGCGTTCTACATTCTCTGTTGGCAATGAAATTATAAGTGATGACACTAGGTTTCTAAATGTAGTTATTGATATTATGCATGTAGGAAAAAATCTAAACAACAGCTATTTTGATAAAGATGTTGTAAATTCCTGTATTGATTCAATAAAGAACACTCCAGTCTTAGGTTTCATCAGATGTGATAACTACACTGGAGAAAACGATTTCGAGGGTCATGAATACATTGTCAAGAGAACTGAGAATGGCATCGAGGAAATTTATATCGGCAAGGCATATGGTGTGATTCCAGAGTCATGCAATCCAAGATGGGTCATTAAAGTTTGCGATGATGGAATGGAGCGAGAATTTCTACGAGTCGATGCTTTGATTTGGGAGAAGTTTTCAGATGCAACAAGCATTATCAGACGAGATGGTGAGAAGCCTGAGTCAATGGAGCTTGAAGTGTCTTCTATTGAAGGATACGACGATGAAGATGGAGTGTTCCATTTTACAAGCTTTAGATTTGACGGAGCCTGCTTGCTCGGTGATAGCGTTTCACCAGCTATGATTGGCGCAAATGTAAGAATTAATGATGGTGTTAATTTTACTATGAGCGATATTAGAGATAGCGTTCGTAGTGAATTAAACGATAAATTTGAATTGTTCAATGTAACTTTTGCTGCATTAGTAAGCGATAAAAGCAATCAAGGAGGTGTTGATAATATGCCAAATACAGATTTAGAACAGATCATTGAAGATCAGCCTGCGGAATTCGAACAGGAAGTTGTCGAGGACGAAGTTGTTGAAATTGAAGAGTCTGAATGCGAGACTGTCGAAATCGAAGAAGCTGTCGAGGACGAAGTTGAAGAAGAGGTAGAATCTGAATTCACCGACACAGAATCCGAGGTTGTTGATATCGAAGCAGAATATGCAAAGATGAAAGCGGATTTCGATGAGGCAATCACCGCATTGAATCAGCTTAAGTCTGATTACGATGCTATCAAAGCTGATTTTGATGAGATGAAGCCTAAGTATGATGAGTATGTTAAGGCTGAAGAGCAGCGTGAGATTGAGGAGCAGAACGCTCAGAAGGAAGCTAAGTTTGCAGAATATGAGGACGTTCTTGGCGAAAACGATGATTTCATTGCACTAAAAGAAAAGAAAGATGAAATGTCTGTTGATGAAATTGAGAAGGAATGTGCCGTTATGTTCGTTAAGGTTAGCCGTTCTAGCAAAATCAATTTCAGCAAGGCAAGTTCTACGTCGGCAGTAGTCGGCGTGTTTGAAGATGGCGGAGATGCTGATGATGGATATATCCACACAAAGTACGGCAGCATCCGTCGAGTACGCTAAGTTTATTTAATATAATTTTAAGGAGGAAAACATTATGCCTAAGTATAGCGTGTTTGAGAGCACCAATATGCGTGCTGTTCATTTCGCAGAGCGCATTTTCGATTGCGTTTCTGACGAGAATATCGAGAATGGTACTTTCGGTTATTTCGAGGAGATTGCCGAGGGTTACACTCATGTTTACAAGTTTGTTAAGGGTGTCAAGGAAGGCGCTCCTGTTGTCGTAGCAAATAACCCCGCATGGTCTGAGGACGAGTGCCGTCGCAGCAACCAGCGTCGCGACCAGTACATCATTCCTGCTGGCACTCCCTTCCGTGCATTCGTTCTTCATGAGAACGACGAGTTCGGTATTACCATCGAAGGCATCTCTGCTGACACTCAGAGCGTTGTTGCTGAGCAGACTGACTTTGTTGCTAACGATGTATTCCTGACTGTCGGTACAGACGGCAAGCTCGTTGCTTCCACCTCTTCTACCGAGGGCGCAGTCATGGAGGGTCGCATTGAGCGTAAGCGTATGATTGGCGCTACCCTGCTTACTGGCGTTCGCGAGTACGGCTACGCAAATGCAATGTACGAAGTCAGAGTCAAGGCTCTGGCCTAATTTAAATTAAGGAGGAAATGAATTATGCCTAAGTCTAAGTTTAGCACTGAACAGAAGAATGCTATCGATCTGAGCCTTGACCTTATGCGCGGCGATTTCTCTCTTCGTGGCGATAATGGCGAGCAGCTTACCAAGAAAGACCTTGAGAACCACCTGAGAGGTATGTTCCAGAATGACATCATGCAGGGTCGTACAATGTATCAGACCCTTCGCCGTAACGACGTTACCTTCTTCGAGATTATGGAAGAGATTGTTAACGTTGTCATTGGCGAGGACGTTCTTAACTGCCCCTTCGTTGAGAGCTTTGTAGAAGTAAAGAATCGTGCTCTTGGCGATAACACTGCTTGGTACTCTGAGGGTTCCAGCATGCTTTCCGTTGCATCTTTCGCTGGCAACCACTGGGACACCAACCGTCAGGCAATCGATCTTGGTCAGGAATTCACTCTGCCCCGCGAGTGGGTTTATGTCCATGTTTATGAGGAGCTTGAGCGCTTCCTGCTTGGCATCACCCCAATTGAGAAGATGATGGACACCATCAGCAAGTCTATTGACAAGTACATGAAGGATCGTCTGTACATGCAGTTCCAGAATGTTGCTGCTGCTGTTCCCGCTGAGTTCAGCGTTCAGGGCAACAGCGAGGAAGCTCTTGGCGACCTCTGCGATCTGGTTCAGGCTGCTGGCGGCTACGACTCCATCACCATTGCTGGTACTCGCGGCGCTCTTCGCAAGATTGGCGGCATCGTTCCCGAAAGCCTTATTGCTGATTCCCAGAAGGAGTCCAAGGCTTCCACTGGTACCTTCGGTGAGTGGGATGGCCATAAGCTGATGCTTATCCCGCAGGTTAAGAAGCCCGATACTTTCGAGCTTGCTCTTGACAACGATAAGCTGTTCATCATGGGTGGCGACGTTAAGCCAATTAAGCTTGAGTTCATTGGCGACACTCGTAGCGACATGGATACAACTGGCAAGAAGTACAACGATATGTCTATTGACGTTCAGGTTCAGACCTGCATGGCAATGGGTATGCTGCTTCCCGAGTACTTCGGTACTTTCCAGTTTGCCTAATTCTATATAACAAATAAGGTTATATATTGTTTGAATTTGATTAGAAAGGTGATTTAGTTATGGCTCGTACAAGCAAAACTAAGTCTGTTGTTGATGAGGCTATCGCAGAGGAATCTGCGGTAGCCCAGATTATCGAAGCAGATGAAAATATGAATGTTGAAGAAAAGGAAATCGTAGAGGAAAAGCCAGTAAAGAAGGTTGCTGTTGTCGCGCCTCTTGAAAAGGACGATGAAATTGAAGTCATTTCTCTAATTCCCAATGTTAGCTACAAAGACTCTCATACGGGAGATATGTACAAATGGGAAGAGGCTGGACAGATTGAGCCAATGTCCTTTGACGTGGTTCAGCGTATGTGGCAGAAGCACAAGACTTATTTTAAGAGCATGTGGCTAAAGCCTCTTGATGAGCGTGTTATCAAGAAGTTTGGTCTTACTGGCACATATGAGAAATACGAATTCCTAATGGATGAATCGAACTATACGCAGGCTAACATTAATAAGATTTGTGATAGCATTGCATCTACTCCGAGCGCACTCAAGCTCTCGCTTTGCAATAAGGTTAAGAGCTTGGTTGCCAGCGGCAAAGTTGCAGATGTGCTGGTTATTAGCGCTATGGAGAAAAACTTGAAAATCGATTTGTTCTCTCTTATTCGTTAGTCATTAAGGAACAGGTGGATAATCATGCCTACTCCATATGAAAGAATATATGAAGGTTTTTTACCTAAGCTTCAGAGTTATGAGATTTATCAAATGACTGAAGACGATGTGAAAGATTGTCTGCATGATTATCTTGTTTTTGCAATCCCGAAGTTTCATGTTTGCAGAAAAGATTTGAATGACAGAGACGATCTTTTGCAGAGATTTAATTCTGAATTGTCAGATATTGAAATTGATATCCTTGTCAACTATATGCTGTTGGAATATATCGATGCAACTTACGTTAGAGTGCCGACGTTACTTAAAGTTAATTTAAGTTCAACAGATTTCAACGCTTTTAGTCCAGCGAATATGCTTTCAAAGCTTACCGAAATGCAAAAAAGGTTCTTGAGTGAAAATGAGACCCTTCTATCTCGTTATGCATGGATGGGGGCTAGGGAAAACGGAGTTTCGTTTGGATCTGGATATCGAAAGAATAAAACGTGGTTTTAATGAACCTACGATGTAACGAAGGTGGTGATGCGTCATAATGAAATGCTTAGATAAGTTCAATAATAAAATGAGACTTAGCGGTGGATCATTGAGAAATGAAAATATCAAGAATAGCAGAGAATTACTGCAAGCAACTTTCTTTGATGATGCTTCGCTGTCTTTAGGCATTTATTTTTGGGAGTTGGGTTTAAAGTCTTACGAAGGAAGAAAGCCCTTGATGGTTAGAATATACAACAGAGCCTTCTCGAACGCAAATGGTGTTACCATGAACTTTCAGACTCTGTTCGACTCCCCTGTTTCTGTTGGTGATGTGTTATATGATTCTATTTCAGATGAATATTTGATTTGCACGGAATCATTCAATATTGACAATATTCATTGGCAGGGCAAATTTACATTATGTAATTGGATTTTAAAATGGCAAAATAAAAATGGCGATATTTTAGAATATCCGTGTCATGATATTAACTCTACGCAGTATAACTCTGGTGAGCAGTCGAATAAACAGTTCACCATCGGCTCTTCTCAGCATATGGTTACATTGCCTTATGATGAGAATACCGTTGTCTTGAAGCATCCTCAGAGGTTCTTCTTAGATAGAGACGAAGAGCATCCAACATCGTTTATGGTTACTCAAAATGACAGCACTAGTTATTTTTATGGCAAAAAAGGATTGGTTAAGGTTACTCTTTTGGAGTATCCTCACAATCCAGAAACGGATAGAATGGATTTGGGTATTTGCGATTATATAGATAAAGATGCGATAGCTGTAGATAATGCGAATGATAAATTTGTATCTAAATCAGTTATCTCATATAAAACTACTGTAATCAAATCTGGTGGCAGTTCGCAAACGTTTTCTGGTGCGTTCTTTGATGAAAGCGGGAATGAAATTTCAAACATTGTTCCCCATTGGAAGATTATCTGTGATTTTTCTCATGCGTTGCAAGTTGAGGAATCTGATAATCAGCTTATTATAGGAATTGATGATGATGAGTATGTTGATGAGGAATTCAAGATAGTCCTCTCTGATGCAGATGGCAAATACTCTTCTTCTTTGATTGTTAGAGTGGAGTCGTTGTTATAATGTCTAATAGTTATGTAATTGGCGAAGCTAAGAATAAAATCATCAGAGAATTCATTAATGACGATGCGATTATTAAAGCCATTAATCCAGTTGATATCGATTCCAACGAGGAATTGATTAATAAATACATTTTTAATTTCCATCAAAATCCAACCACAATTAACGACATTAAAACGTTTATTACGATTCAAGTTCACATACCGCGCCAATATTCTGGAAGCAATATACTTGTTGATTCCAATGTTGAGATATGGATATTGTCGCATGAGGAGCATATGAAAGTTGGTAACATATCAAAGGTTACAGAAAATCGTAACGACTATCTTTCAAAGCTTATAGACAATAAGCTTAACGGAACGTCTTTGTTTGGCATCGGAAAGCTTAAGTTAAAAAGCAATATAGAAGGGTCATATCAAAAAGACTGGCTTTTCAGGCAGATGGTTTTTGAAGTTGCTGAAATCAATGATTCTCTATGTCTTAAAGAATAGTTGGTGTTAATATGTTTGAATTTGATGAGTTGAAAATTTATAGGGGTAGCGATATTCAAATTACCCCTAAAATAACCATAATGCAACCAACTCTGGGTCAAATTGAAGAGTTTGGCGAGAGGAGATATTTTGGTGCCATACATACTCTTACCGCTACGGGCGCTGATTTAAAGTGGCAATTATGGGATATGGCTCAAATTGACTATACAAAAATAGAAGATTATGAGCTTTTCATTCAATATATTTGGATGGTTGTGTCCAGCAAAAAGCATATATATGTAGAATTGATGAGCGATATTGAAAAGTACGAGAAAGAGCTGTCAACTTTGTCGCAAGAGGATTTGGACGAGATGTTAATAAATCCATTGCAACTTGTACTTAAAGATATTGACTTGGCTGATTTCACCCCTTGTAAGCACGAGGGTACTGGAGAAATCATTCTTTATGATGCTGAGCGCGATATAACCATTGATAGAGTTGTATATTCCCAAATAGTAGATGTTGTTAGAAGGATACACGGACTTAAGAGGAACTGTGAGATACCTGCAAACGAGGCTACCAAAATGATACTAATTGAAGACGCAAGAGATGCGATGATGATAGCATCTAATAAGCCTTATAAAAGCACGTTAAAGCCGCTTATATCTGCGTTGACAGTTAAAAGCGGAATGTGCGGAAATGACAATATTTGGAATATGCATATAAATGCGTTCTTCGACAATATACGAAGAACAAGCAGAATTCAGGATGCCGAATTGCTTTTGCAAGGAGCATATTCTGGATTTGCCAGCTTAAAAGGGGTTGATAAAACTCGTTTGGATTGGGCTGGCGATATATAAATTTTTACATTTTTTGTTTATATTAAGGAGGAAATGATATGGCTATCAATCCCAATGAATTGATTCTGGATCGTGTTCGCTATCTTACCGCTCACGATCTTGAGACCAAGGAAAAGCTGTTTATGCTTACTCAGCTCGAAGAGCCTTCTCTGAACTGCACTGCTGAGGGCGAGGACGTTACCGACGCTGTTGGTGCTCTTATCACTACTATGTATCGTTCTAAGCAGGCTGAGTTCACCGCTACTAACTCCCTTCTCTCCCTTGACCTTGCTGCTGCTCAGTTTGGTTCTGAGAAGGAGGTTGCTGGTGCAGAGAGCAAGATTATCGACTGGACTTATGAGTTCATCGACATTCCAACCGATGCTACCGAGGTAACTCTGTCTAAGGTCGCTGTTGAAGATAGCGTTAAGTTCATCTACGCTGTTGAGAATGGCGCTGCTGCAACTTCTTACGCTGCTGCATCTACCGCATCTGCTACCGAGTTCGTCATTGCTGAGGATGGCAAGACCATCACTCTGCCCACTGGCATGACTGGTAAGATTTTCGTTGAGTATCAGTATGAGTCCACTTCTGCTGTTCGTATTATCAACAAGGCTTCTGAGTTCCCAGAGGCTTGTGAGGTTGTCATCTACTGCATCTTCCGCGATGTTTGCAATGAGAACAAGGTCTATGCTGGCAAGATTGTTTGCCCGAAGGCTAAGCTTGACCCCTCTTCTGTCGAGCTTGCACTTACCTCTACTGGTAAGCATGCATTCACCTTCAAGATGTTCAAGGATTATTGCTCTGTTGATGAGGAACTGTTCACGATCATCGTTGCTGAGTAACTTTCCTATAGCAGTGATAAAGGAGAGTGACAATATGTTGCTCTCCTTTGTTGCTCTGCTGAATGGAGGTGATTGTTATGGCAGAGAAAATCAATGCTACTTGCTCTATTTGCGGTAAAGGATATTACAAGTGTCTTAGTTGCCAGTCTGAAATCAAGGTTATGCCGTGGAAACATTATACCGACACATCTGAACATTATAAGATTTTTCAGGTAATTCGTGGTTATAACACTGGTGTTTATACTAAGTTAGAGGCCAAGGAAAAATTGAATACCATTGACCTGTCCGACCTTGATGAGCTTCGAGATAACATTAAGAAGATTATCAAGGATATTATGAAGGAAGAAAAAAAGAACGTTAAAGTTGTAGAGACGATTGACGAAACAATCGAAGAGAAAGTTGTCGAAGTCGTTTCTGAACCTTCATATACCAACCGTAAAAAGAAGAACCTTGAATTTATTGATAAAGATATTGATTTTAAGGTTGAGTAGTGAGAATATGATTGAACCCTATTCTCATATAGTTTTGTGTGAATAGTGTTTGTAAATATTTGAATTAATAAGGAGGGAAACATTATTCGCTTAAGTGTTTTAATGTTTCCCTTTTTTTTACATTTTTGCAAAGAAAGATGTAAAAATATGAAAAGCAAAGGTAAAGTGATTGTATGAAGACTATAAGTGAAATTACTGGAAAGGTGTATGAAGCAGAAGATTGCGTTTTCTTTAGGAATTGCATACAGTCTGCGTATTACATCGAATGGGGAGCTGAATTAGTAGATATTTTTACTGGCGGAGACCATAAGTTAGTATGTGTTTTCAGAAAGTCTGACCATATGAAATATCGTGATAGATGGGGAACAAGAAATAACAACGATAGAGTTGATGATAATGTCTAAAAATGTAGGCAAACGATTTGAAGAGGATGTAAAATTTTCTGTTCCAGATTATTGCCTTCTAATTAGACTGCCTGACCCCCCTCATTCTTTTACGAAGAGAAGTGATACCAGATTTTCAATTAAGAACCCTTGTGATTACATATTATTCGACGGTGTATCCAGAACGCTCTTCCCCATTGAATTGAAGACAACGAAATACAAAAGCATTTCATTTGAAAGCATAGATGGAGATGACCAAGAAAGCAGAATGGTGCATAAACATCAAATTCTTGGATTGCTTGATATGTCTAAAATAAACGGCGTAACAGCTGGATTTCTCTTTAATTTTCGAGATGAAAAAAATAATATGGAAAGAACATATTTTCAAGATATAAAGTCATTTATGGATATGATTAAAAATATTGACAAACACAGCTTTAATGAGTTGGATTTGTTAACGAATAATGCAATGCGTATTTATGGAGAGAAAAAACGAACAAGATATCGTTGGGATTTTGATTCGTTTTTAAAGAATATAAATGGCGATAAATTAAAGTGTGAATAGGAGTGATAATATGAATTTGTATGATAAGACTGGTGTATATACCTATAATGGTGAAGATCATATGTTTGAATTTAAAACGTATCTTTCGGCCAGTGAAAAGGTGTATTTCGTAAATTCTGTTAGCAATTTGCTAATCGGAGAAAACTATAATAGCGTATTAAGAAATTTATTAGCAGATTTCTTTATTATTGATGTATTTACCAATGTCGATACATCTTGGATTTTTGCTGGCGAAGAAGATGATAATGCCAATATTGACGTTTTAGGCGAAATGGAAAATTTGGTTTACGGAACAAACATTGTTGAAATCGTAAAATCAAATGATGAATATGGTATTATCGAAGAACTCGAAGGCTCTTTAGATTTAAATATTGAGTACCGCACTGGAATTCATAAAAACCCAATTACAGAGTCTCTTGCTAGACTTATCAACACTTTTGAGAAGAAAGTTGGAGATTTTGATATGGATGGTCAGAACCTTATGGAATTAGCAAGTGTGCTCGGCGGAGTTTCTGATGAGTTTACTATGGAAAACTTGCTTAATGCATATGCTAAGTCGGATATGTATAAAAACGGGAAATAATTGATATGCCTGAGTTTAGAGACATAGCCGAAATAAAAGCGTATATTTTGGCAAGAAGTCATACAGCCACATCAATAGCGGCAGAAAAGGCATATAATATCATTCACGATGTTCTAGAGAAATATTATGGTTTCGAGCCTAAATACTATATTAGAACTGAGCGCTTGCTTAGATCATTGGTTCATCCAGTAGTTGAGTCAACTGGAAACGGATGGATAGCAAAAGTATATTTTGATACTAGCCAGCTTGATTATCCTCAAGGCGAGGTTCCATTGAAAAACGGAGGATATGGAATTGCCACTTGGGATGGCGAGACTGTTTTAAATGCTGCAATGCTTGGTTCCAATACGAAAACGTGGAGAAACCCCACTGCAATTTGGACTGAGAGCGAGCCGATTTTAAATGCAGAGGTATTGACTATCTTAAAAAGAGAATTGAATAACGCTGGCATTTCTGTTATATAGGAATGCCAGCGTTTTAATTTGCCGTTTTTGAAAGGAGGTGCGATTATGGCAAAAAGGCGTAAGACGTATAGAAAAGTAATAACAAGTGAAGAGCTTGATGCTCAGATTAACACAGAGAACGTTAAATTAGCTGAAAGATTTTTGAAGAATTTTGCCACAAAACGCTCTCCTAATTCGGTTACAAGTTACAGGTCGAATTTGCGAATATTCTTTACGTGGAATTTATTGGAGAATGATAACAAGCTTTTTGTGGATATCAAAAAACGAGAGCTTATGGACTTCTTTGATTATGCTGTGACGGAATTGCAATGGTCGAGCAATCGCTTTGCTCAGTGTCATAGCAGCTTATCTAGTTTTAGTGCTTGGATAGAAAACTTTTACGATGAGGATTATCCTGCGTTTCGTAATCTTCTGCCCAAAATTGAAAAGCCTGTAAAAGAAAATATAAGGAAGAAAACTGTTCTTCAAAAAGAAGATATAGATAAATTATTTAAGTATTTTGAAGAAAATAATATGGCTCAAGATGCTTGTCTTTTAGCTCTTGCTATATCATGCGGGGCGAGAGTTTCAGATCTTGCTAGATTTAATATTGATATAATTGATGAAAACAATGTTGTTTTTGACGGATTGTTTTTAGAAACTACAGAGGAGATTGCCACTAAGGGTAGAGGTACTACTGGAAAAATGCTTAAAAAGTACATACTCAAAGACATGTTTCTCCCATATTATCATAAATGGCTTGATATAAGACAAAGCATTATGGACAATGAGAAACAAGACCATAATTATATCTTTATTACAAAAGATGGCAATCCAGCAAATGCAGATAGGCTTAGGGATTGGATTTCTGAATGGAGCGATATTGTTGGGCAACCGTGTTATCCTCACGGGCTTCGTCATTATCATATTACATTCTTGAAAAGACTCGAACTTGAAGACGATTTTATCGTTTATCTAACTGGTTGGTCTGAAAGCACTGGTCATAGCATGGTTGGTATTTACAATGATATGACAGCATCAGATAGAAAATGGAAAAATCTAAGCAATCTGAAAAATGCATTAGAGGAAAATAAAATATAAATAATTGATAAATATGTATTTATACTGGTTTGAATTTAAATATATTATCCAGTGGTAAATTTTGAACTTATTGCACCTTCATAAAAGGTGCATTTTTTAATGCACTTTTTGTGTGAAAAGAGGTGATTAAATATGGCAATGGATAGATTTACAGCTATAGTTGGCGTGCAGCTTGATATGAAGAGTTTGGCTAGGTTGAAAAATCAGATAGGCCAAGCAAAACCTGGGAATATTAAGGTTGGCGTAGATGGAACTGCTGCGAACAATACTATTAATTCTATAAAAAATAATATTAATA